>OGOP01000527.1_pt1 | contig 34358 bp, 33 predicted proteins | sample 1552591 | NCBI WGS metagenome assembly OGOP01 (sample SAMEA2580120, study PRJEB22360) | human gut metagenome | biome: human gut; feature: human-associated habitat; material: faeces | place: Denmark | collected 2008/2010 | reverse complement strand
TGCAACTTATAAAACGCTTCCGTAGTTAAATGGATATAATAAACCCCTCCTAAGGCACTATTGTGAGTTCGATTCTCGCCGGGCATACCAAAAAACGACCGATTTCTCGGTCGTTTTTGTATTGTAGTGCGTTATTTATTCTTCCTTAAATTCGGTTAGCATTCGCAGGTGCGCTTGTCTGTAGTATTTCCTGAAGGTTGCCCACGGTAGGCTTGTGTCCTGCGAGAAGGCGATTATCACGCCTATCAGTTCGCCTTTGTCTTTCGCATCGATAATTGCCTTTTCATAGTCCATTTTAACGGGTTTTTTTATATCGTTTGCTCCTTGTTTTTGGTAAACAAACAATACCGTAAACGGCAATTAAAGTCCAGCAAAGGCCCATCAAAACCCAAAAGAAAGCGACCGATTTCTCGGCCGTTTAGGTTATTTTATTTTTACGATAAATTCTTTACTTTTTGCTACACACTTCTTTTTCTTTATGATAAAACATTGAACATAATGAATGCCAGAATATGCAGTATCTTCCGTTCTTATATTTTGTGTTTCTGGGTCACAATTATAAAAGTCGCCACGTAAACTATTGTTTATTTGAGCTTCATAACCAGTATTTGTAATTTGCCATTTTACCATATAGGGTGATTGGATACCATGTATGGCCTTAAAGGTTAATTTCAATCCTTTTTCAAGGGGTTCTCCGCTTGAGATTCTTCTAGTTGAGTATTTACCTTGAGCAGTAGCCTCAATTTGTACAATGTTCCAAGGAGGTAATTTCCAAGGGGTTTTTCGTCTATGGGGAACAGCAAGGGCTCTAGAAAACTCAACGGGAATAATTTCAGTTGATTCATTTAATATTTTAGGTACAATTGCTTTATATCCGCCAAGGCTATTGTTTGTTAAGTCTACGATTTTTTGACCAAACATCGAATATAAACAAGAAAGCAATTCGTCACTAGTTTGGCATTTCATCAGTTTTGTAAAATCCGAATTGACTTTTTTAACCCAATCAAAGAAGGCCTCTTGCTTCTTTTTATCGTTTTTCCATTTGTCGGCAAAATTTTCGCCTAAATTTACGGGATTTGACACCCAATATGTTCCATCCCTGTTTTCAATTCTATTAGGGATTTCTTTAATGATTTTTTCAAAAAGTGTAAGTATATCTATTTCGTGGTCGTAAATTCTGGCAGCAAGTGTAGTTATTATTATTGATGCTGGAGCAACTTCTTGGTTATTATTAAACATAACGTCCCGATGACGTTTAAGAAGTTGAATTGCTTTTTGCAATGGAGTTTTTCTTGGATAGTCAGGAATATTTTCTATATTTCCACGCTCGTTGAACGCGATAGGCCTTTGCATGCGTTTTTTAAACCATTCCGCGTAGCCGTGCGGATTAGTTGGAATAAAAACATATCGTGTCGGTTCTTTATGTGTTGCCTTAATGGCTTCTTCTCCGTTTGGAATAGCAGGTAAAATATCCATATGGAAGTTTAGGCTTTCTGCATATTCCAAGGTCCAACAGCGTTTTCCTTCTGGTTGGAGCATGCGTTTGTATGTATCACTTTCTTTCAGTCTATCGCCAACCAACTTTTTTACGTCTTCGGGTTGTATTCCATAAGTGTTTTGACGCAATAAACAAACCATATCCACGTCGTAATCATCACGCGATAAAGGTTTTACAACCGTTCCCAATTTCATTGAGCCCTGAGGGTATATATGAATATTGTATTTTTTTAATTTTGAATCATTTCGATTTAGCCAATCGGCTACGGCATTATATGCTTTTTCTATTGCATTCTCTTGCGATTCAGTCAAATCAAGTTCTTCTGCAATTTCAAAGAATAATTCGCTTAAATATGATTTCATACAGTTTCTCCAATAGTAAGTGCTTTTGTATAAATTCCTTGCTTGTAATCATATGTAACGAGATTAGCATCGTAATTGGGGTTATATGCTTGTCCTATACTAATGGCAAAGGATATGGGGATTGCGGCAAATAAATGTATTTGTTTTACCCCAAGTTCTAAAAGTTTTGATTTAATCTTTCGAAATTCAATAAAGAATTCGTCTAATTGTTGTTTGCTTCGCAAGAAATCGTCGTAAGGATTTTCAATACTTAATTCTACCGTTGGTAAAGAAGTGGTATCAATTGTATTATTAACATTCGCAATATTAACTTTCCCACTAAATGACAATATAATTACGGCCTCAGAAGCGTGAGAAAAATTGGAAAGCCATGTTGTTAATATGTTTAATTTGGTGTCATTATTTTCCCATTCCCAAGAAGAAGGATTTTTCTTTAGTTGATATACATCAATATTGGGTCTATTGGCGAATAAATTTCCATATAAAATCAACAATGGTATTGGTGCAAGACCAAAAACACTAAACGACCCACCGTCCTCGAGTAATGGAATTACTTTTTGTGAAAAATTGCAAATTAATGCTTTTCTTTCGTTTTCCCAAAAAGTATCACCATTTTGTTGGTCTAAAATAGAATTGCTTAAAGAAAGTGATATGGTGTTTATAATTTGCTTATCAGCAAGAGCTTTCTCGTAATTTTGAATATTCCAGCGACTATTTTGCATATTAGCACAATAGGTTATAACTGTAGTCGGGGGATTTGTGTTTTTAGTAAGTTCTTTTTCTATGTGGGCTAATTTCGTTAATATTTGTGAAAAACCGATTTCTTGTCCTCTTAAAATTATCTTTGTTTCAGAAGAGGCATTGTTTTTCAATACGTCAAATATTATCATATTTAGTTCGTTAAAAAACCAAACTATATACTTTTTTGCACTTTTTCTTTTTCGTGAGTAATGCGTTTCTACAAATTTCACAACATCAACGCCAAGTGTCTGTCTATCAAAACACATTTCGATAAATTTATCATATATATCGTTTTCTTTTATGGATTCTACATGATGATATTGTTTTGAACTGGCTGCCGCAATAAACAACTCTTTGTCTGCTCGATCGTGGATTTCATTAATTAATTGACTGTCCTTAAAGAACTTTTTAAGTGCACTCAAAAAGTTCTCGCCACCTTTTTTAGCGAGTTCTAGACTCTTGTTTTTTAGCCAGTTACACAGCATGTTTTTCTCCTTAGTTAATCATGTTTCACTTGGAATTCGTTATAATATTCTTGCAAGTTCTTACCGTTATATTTGAAGAATATCGGTCCAGCAATACCCGTCTTTTTGCCTGTAAGAATTTTTGCCAGCGTAGTCATATACATAATTTCGCCGTTGTATTCGATTTTACGGTCGTCAACCACCGTGCAGGTGATAGAACTGTCCTTAACGTATTCCAAAAGTGCCCCCTTAGGAATATGGCACTTTTCAAAAGAAAAGAATTCGCCACGGGTAGTTTTTTCAATTTCTTCAGCAACCGCCTCGTCTTTCTTTTCGGCTGCAGTAGGTTTAACAAGTTTTAACTTGTCCGTGCAGTTATGTATTTCAGCCATCGCTTGCAAAAGTAAAAATGCCTCTTCTGGGGTCATAGCATAAAACTCACGCACGCGCTTTTTGCCATTGAACGTTTCAATAGAGCGAAGGTGGGGATTAAGTTGGTCGATTATTCCGTGAACCTTTTTATCGGAAAGCGTCGTTTCAACCTCATACGTCGCATACACCCTAAAAGCAAAGGGAATACACTCGCTACGGTTTAATTCTTCCAATCGTTTTTCAATATTGGTAGCGTATCCGATTTTTATGTAATTTTCAAATGACGGATTCGTTAAAATGTAAATATACCCGTGATTTTTCATTGGTTTTCCTCGCTTTTAAATGTTCTTTTAATAATTTCCTCTAAAGAAATTTCTTTTAGCTCTCGAATAGTATGCTTGTACGGGTTTTTATCGCCACTTTTTAAGGAAACAAAATTTATGTTGAGAACTTTAATTTCGTAGTAGTAACTATTTCCCAAAGTATCTTTTACTTCCATAAACAAGTTGTTGACGTCAGTTGAAAAGTTGAAATCAAAAATTACGACTTTATTTGGAAGAACTATTCTATTTCCTTCCACGGTCCACCATTTATTATCATGATAAACTTTTTCAATACTAAATACTGATTGGTCGGAATTCTCTATTTCCGCAGTTACGTTACAAGGGTATTGCACGAGATTGTCATCAAAACATACCTTTTTCCCCGTGATATTATCTAACGGGTCAAGAAGCATATTGAAGGTGAATATAGGTTTACTTTTTTTAATTTCTTCTTCTTTCTGTTCTTTTTGTGTGTGTCTGATAGTCCAGGCAACACCTACAAGCGTAAGCAAACCACCATAGACGGCAGAGACTATAGGAATTATGATGTTTCGCAAATCGTCGTTGGGTATAATGTATATCAAATATACGGTTAAGCCTATACCTAAAATAAAATCCGTAAGCAATAACCATTTATTAGTTTTTATTTCCGACAAAAAAGTAACGGTCAAACTATAAAATACAATTAGCATTGCCAATCCGCCGAAAACAAACTGTAATACATGCCATTGATTAAAGCACGCCATATAAAACAAATCAATTAGCCAATAGAACATTATATATTTGCCTAAACGCACGTTTGCTGCTTTTACTTGTTCAGTAGAATATGTATTTTTACTTTCTGCCCACGCTTTGACTGTAATACATCCGATAGGAATGCTTACTGCAATAATCGCAAATGCAAACCAATACCAATTGTAATTCGTATCATAATAGTTGATTACAAATATGCCACTAATAATAAACAACAACTGCCAAATTCCACCTGAAGAAGAAATTTGAACAAACTTAGACTGTTCCTTCAATTTTTTATTCGGGATAAAGGAATAAACTAGGAAAATTGCAAGGGAAGGATACCATATCCATTGTCCAAGCGTTTTGCCGATAGCGTTATGTAAAAATGGTAGTACGATAAAGCCGCAAAATGCAATTGCGACTAAAATGTGCCATGCGATATTAAAAATTGTCTTTAGCGTTTTCTTCAAGAAGTTTTCCTCGTTAATTTAGTTTTTTGGGTTTAGCAGTCGTTTTCCACAATAAATTTTTTCACGCGGTCGACGCCTGCTTGGTAGTATTCTTTAATAATTTCGCAACCACAGAAACGTCTACCTGTTTTTAGTGCTGCAATCGCTGTGGATGCTACCCCCATAAAGGGGTCAAACACTAATGCATTTTTATTTGATGCTATTTCTATGATGTGTTCCAGTAGTTGTACAGGCTTTTGTGCTGGGTGCTTTGGATTTTTTAATCGCTCTGGGCCAGCGCAAATAGGCGTTTCGATAAAATTATGCATTTCATCTTGCGATGTAAAATTCCATACGTGACCCTTGTTCCAGAAACAAATTATCAATTCGCAACTTTTAAGAAAGGTCGTTTTGAAAATGCTGGGGGTAGGATTGGTCTTGTGCCATACCATATATTGAGCTGTATCAAATTTATGGTCGAACGCAGCGTGCCATTTCCCGATACTGTTATAGGACGTAAAAACAAAGATGTTTCCGTTCGGTTTTAATATTCTTTTGAACTCTTCCACATATTCCGTAGGATCTACCACAATTTTATCCCAGTCGGCGATATCATTGTTAAGAGGTGTTCTATTTGGTAGGTTAATATTTCCCGATGAATACTTTGAAATGTTATATGGTGGATCGGTGAGTATTAAATCAATGGACGCATCTGGAATTTTCTTCATTACTTGGCGATTGTCTTGATAAAACAACTTTGCCAAGCCAGTTATTTCTGTTGATTCAACATAATCCATAATTATTTTTTCCTTAGTGCTTTAATAAAAGCCACGGGGTCAGGTTCTTTACATTTATGTACCATGCAATGGCAATTAGGACAAAGGGGGATAAGATTTGCCACCGCATCTTTCAAAGCTTGGTCATTAAGCTCGGCATCAGTGTATTCGCTTAAAGGTTTTATGTGATGAAACTGAATATAGTCTTTACCTAATTCGCCGTATTCCTTTTCAAAATTAAAACCACAAATAGCGCAAGAAAAATCGCCAATGGATTGTTGTCGCTGAACGGCAAATTTTCTCAACTTTGCTGAACGTTCAATCGCTTTTACGCTACGCGTATATGCTTTTCCTTCGGAAATCAAATCGTCTTCGGCGAAAATAGTTACCTTTTTACTGCTTTTTGAAAGGCGAGTTTTAGTGACTTTTTCAAGCGTATCATCATCACAATCAAAAGAAAAAAGAGCTTGCATTGCTGCATAATCGTCCTCTAAAGCCTTTTTCCCTTTATCGGTGATAAAGTATTCGCCAGACGGGGTTAGGTCGGTGTATTCCGCCATTTTATTGTTATCACGATGCGATTTTAAGTTTCTCACTTTTTGTGAGAAGTATGTATCACCACGCCCAGCAAGGATGGTTGCATCCTTGCCAGTTGGTTTCATCGCTTTTTCCATCTTTTTTATAAGGACATCCATTTTAATTCCAGGATAGGTATCAATCAAATAGAGTGCCGGGGCGATTAGTTGTTTTTCGGTGTAATTCATAGTTCTCCCTTTAGTTTTATATCGTTTGTCTATAATTTTCTCTTATGTCGGCGATAGACACTAACTCGTTGTTTCTTTTTACAAACCATACATCAAAGCCGTTTAAGCGTTTTGCTTGCACTTCACGGGCGGTTGCCGCACACGAATGCATATCCATAGGCTGTTCATTGTAGAGTAAGCGTCCGTCTTCTAGTAAGGTGGCAACTTTTTGTCCGTTGCGGAAGAAGAAGGGTTCTCCAACATAGAAGTAGCCAGCGGTTATCATTTCTGTCATTGTAACTTTTTTAGGTTTCTGGTCAAACACAGCGTTTGCAATAGGTGTGTCTTCGTATTCGATGGCATCAACGCGCTTTTGTCCATATTCGCAGTATTTTTTATCCATTTCAATCATAATGGAACTGCGACCAAGTTTTTTTGCCATGGCGGCCGTAGTCATTGTTCCTCCGAAGGGGTCAAGGACAACATCTTCTTTATTGCTGGATATTGCGATTACACGGTATAATAATTCTTCAGGCTTTTGGGTGCTATGAAGTTTTTCGCCGTTTTCGTCTTTTACGCGTTCCGTGCCTTGACATACTGCAATCTTCCATACTGAACCAAGTTGTTTACGAGTTCCTTTCTTGAAGTCGTTTTCATCTACAGTATCGATATTAAGTTCTTTTGCCGTCTTGTAATTAAAGGTGAACTTGGCTTTTTTGCTTTTTGTTGCCCAGATAAGCGTTTCATGGCTGTTATTGAGACGCGTACCCATAAAGTTGGGAGTAGGGTTCTTTTTATGCCATACAACATCGTTGATAATCCAATAACCTAATTGTTGCATAATAGCGCCTATGGTGTATATGCATTGCATACCACCGATTACCCAAATAGCGCCGTTTGGCTTTAATACTCTATAGCATTCTGTTAACCATTTTCTAGTAAATTCTTCATATTCTTCAAGAGAATTGAACTGATCCCAGCCATCCGCACATCCGTTGTAATCCGTGCCTTCTACACGTTTAAGCACCCCTTCGGTTCGCATCCAATAAGGGGGGTCTGCAAATATCAAATCTATTGATTTTGCGGGCATTTTTTGCATTTCGTTCAAGGTTTCGCCGTTGATAATTTTGTGATACATTTTGTTTTTTCTCCTTTTTTACAAACAATACCGTAAAGGGTTTTGTAAGTCTATCAAATACGGTTCAAATTGACATTGTTTGTAAATAATTCTGCACGAAGCTGAACGTATGCAGGCTTATTTGAAATCAATTTTTTATATTTACCAGGGTCTTCCGTTTTCAAACGGCGTAAAGCAACAAGCATTTCATCGCTGGTATCGAAGTCGGGAATAGAAAGAATTTCATCACTTCTTTCCATTTTGTTGCGTTGCAAGTAAGAAGTGAGTTCTTCCCAAACGTCCATCCTGTTGAACAAAGAAGAAAAGAGCGCGTCGCCGTACAAAACATTTAATTGTCGGTTGGTGGTAATATCCTTATTGCTTTCTGAAATGTAGTAGTTTTTATTTTTAACCAAACTTCCGTCTATAAACCACATTGTAGCGTTGATTTTCTTGTTAGGATATAATCTTTCCAAAAGAGAAAACTTCTTTTTAAAGTTAGCGTATTGACCACGTTTCTTAGTGCTGTCGTGGTCATCTCTGATTTTTTGTTCAATCAAAAATACCGTATCACCGCCAAGGAATACTTGGTCAGCGTTTAAGGCATCGCCGTTTTCATCCGTGCCGATACGCTTATTAAGGTTATTATAGCCCATTTTTTCAATGTAAAGGGTCACAATATCTTCCATGAAATCGCCAAATTTAATCTCTCGACTTTGTGTAACATTTTGAATAAGTTTTGTCTTGGCGTTGCTTAATCTAAAAATGCCCGTATATCTATGAGGGTTATCAATTACGTTTTTAAGTAATTCATAGCAAAAATCCGCATCGGATTTAATTTTTTCGTTAAGTTTTTCAACAAAGAATTCGTAAGTAAGTATCATATTTTCTCCTTTGGATTAGCAGTTATTAATTTCATCAAATTTTTTGAGTAAAAATTCGTCAATCGGGTTTGTTTGCTTACGAGCCTCCAAAAGCTCAATTATTTCTTCATCTGTTATATGAATAATCCATCCGCGCTTATCTCTAACTGTATCCTGTTCTTTTTTAATAAAAAGGTCTTTATTTTCCAATACTCGGCAACAAATAATACCAAATTGTCCTCGATTTGGCGAGAAACGACCTGCCATTTGGTCTAATTCTGGGTTGGTTATATCTTTCGTATAGTTTTTGCATTCAAACATTATCAATGGGCAAGGGACGCCATAATTTTGAGCCAAAACAAAAAGAAATCCTTTTTCTGCAACGTTATTAAAGGCTATGTCTATTCTTTTTCTTCCGTCGTGTATTTTATGTTCCAACCTTGGGTTGTTGAGATAAGGATAAAATAGCAATTCTAATATCCCACTCATAAGGTGATGATAATTAGTAGCGTTTTCACTACCAGTTGGTATATTCTTTAATTCGGTAATTAGACGACTAATAATATCATCAATTTCTTCCGTCGTAATTTCTTCGGTTTCACCATCAGAAATCTTTTTTATAGTATCCTCACGGAATTTTTCAAAAACAGTAGGGTTATCCTTAGTGAAACGAGCCAGCCAGTTTTTTGTTAAAAACTCACCATGACTTTCTTTATCTTTGATTATATCCTTTTTAAAAACTCTTGCTGTTTTTAATGAACCATCTTTATTATAAGTTTTTCTCACTAAATGGGTATCATTGTCAATGTTTTCTTGTTGTAAATAAGTTAAAACATACATTCGCAAATATTCATCTTTGCAATAGTACTTGGAATCAGAAATCAAGTTTTTAGGGAATAATAAGTATTTGCGACCATCTAATACTAACATTTTATGGTGGCCACGTTCCCATTGAGCTGTGGTTTTGTTCCAATAATATCCGCTTTCAACATTACGCATGGGGATATCAAATAAGTCGCATTGGGCTTCTGTGTATTTCATTAACGGATATTTGATGATATTGGCTACCATGTCGGAAATTTTGTCTTTATCTACGCCTTCTACAAAAACTCTAACATCTTCAATGCCTTCAGCTACTCCGTTTTGAAATGCATCACTTCTTTTAATGGCAGCAAAAATTGATTGCGCATTAACTTGACCAATTCCGCGTCCTGCTGGTTTACCTTTGCTCATACCTAAGCAAACTTCATTAACCTCACCTAAATGTGAAAAAAGCTCATATGCTGCTCGTTCATTATATTTTAATAAATATAAAAAACGATTAAAAAAGGTTTCTACATATTCATTACATTCTGCTAAAAAAGCATCTTCTTTCTTTGCAATATAATAAGGATCGAGGAATTTATAGGTGTCTTTTCCTATTTCGTAATCATAAAAATCCAGTTCTAATTGCGATTTATTTAATCCTAATTTCTCGCTAATTTTCATTGTTTTAATCTTTCTCCTCAGTAGCGTCCATTATATCGCCGATATTGCATTGTAATACCTTGCAGATACGGAGCATTACGTCCATTGATACGGTTTCGTTCTTACTCATTTTTGCCATAGTAGATGAAGACATCTCAGCTTGCACGCGTAGCGCGTTCTTTGTCATCTTTTTATCTATAAGTTTTTTCCACAATTTGTCGTAACTTACTGCCATAAAAATTCCCCTCGAACGTTATTTTTATCATTATACCACAAATAAAAAATTTAATCAAGTAGGTTCTTCGCATATCTAAAGAATTTCTTTAGAAAAAGGACAATAAAAAATGACCCCAACAGCGTACGTTAGGGTCATTATGTTCAGTTGAATATCTCTTCCAGTTTTTGGGCGGCGGAACGGTCGGCTGTTTTTAGGAAGTGACTGTATATATCGGTGGTCGTGCTGGTTCGCGCGTGACCCGCTCGACCTGCAACCGTTACGATAGGCACTCCCGCGGCGATTTGCATAGTGATGTTAGTATGCCGTAGACTGTGGACGGTTCGTTCTTCAAGCCCTGCCGTCTGGCATATCCGTTTCATCCACGTGTTTATCGTGCCGGGGTAAATTTTTCCGCCGTATTCGCCTATGAATAGGCGGTTGCTGTTTTCCCACTTATCGCCGTGCATTTCTCGGTATTCTTCGTACCAAGCCTTGTATTCTGTCAGCACGGTTATCAGTTTATCCGATATGGCGATTACGCGTTTACTGCTTTCCGTTTTCGGGTCTTTTAGAACCAAGCCAACTTTGCGGACGGCGGTGAGCGACCTTGCTATGGTTATCGTAGCGTTATCGAAGTCGATATCCGACCATTCCAGTCCGCACAGTTCGCCACGGCGCATTCCCGTTAGAAGAAGGGTGAGCATAGCCGTCTTATATCGAATGTCTGGGAACTCGTCCGCCGCCTTGTAAAACTTTTTAGCGTCTTCGTCATCCATATAGTCAATATCGCGTGGCGGTCGCTTGGGGAAGGTTATGTAGTCGGCGCTAGCGTAGTTGTCGGCTATCAGCCGTTGTTTTTTCGCCGTAGCGAGAACCGCTCGTATGGTGCGCTTAATCTTGCTTATCGTTTCGTAAGCGTACTTTTGCGTCGTATGCGTAACGTTGAATAGGTTTTCCGTTTTCTCGCCTAGCGTTTCAGCTAGCCGTTTGGCGTACTCGTAACTGATTTGTTTGCCTGCCAGCGCGTTGGACAGGGAGCAACTACTGAAGTTTTTCTCGTATCGAAGTTTCATATAGCCGATACCCGTTTGGTTCATTCGCTCCCGAAGAGCAGGCTTTGCCGTAACGACGGTCACAGTCTTTTCCATACGGTCTAGTTTGTCGTAATATTGCTGTATGATATTCGGTGTGAGTTCTTTTAGTTTATAACCACCGATATGCTTGTTTGTGAGTTCTATAGCGCTTTCACAGTTGACGAAGTAACTTGCTGCGACTTCGTTTTTTCGCCTTTTTAGCCACCAGAGCGCGTAGTCCGAGAAAGTGGTTTCAGCCGATTGTGTCAGCTCTCCTGACGCCGTTTCTAGGGCTTTAATCGCGTTCTCGTATTCGCTTGCAAATATCACGACTTCTCGTTCCATTTGCTTGGGTGTAAGTCCTACGGGCGGTTTCCATGTGGTGGAGTGAACTTTAATTTCTCCGCTACCTTTGTCCTTGATTTTGACCTGTATTCGGTAGGTCATACCGCTTTTACTAGGTCGTTTGCTTATGCTTGCCATTTGATTACCTCCTACGGTGTTTTCGTTAAGGGGACATAGCAATCCCCTTAACAAAAGGAAGCCGTAAAAATTTAGAAAAGTCTAGCGATTTAGCCTTGCGAACCGCTAAAATATTTGAATAAATCGTCTAAATCCACGAGAAGTTTCTTTCCCGTGAATACACACCGTATTTTACCGCTTTTGCAAAGGGTTCTAATACAGTTAGGGGTTACCGCCGTCATAGGGTCGATTGCCTTAATTTCGGCGATAGTTTCGGTTATCGTTCTCATTCTAGGTATCGTCATCTAATGCTCCTTACTACTCATAAATTTTTCTCCTTTTCTTTGAATCTTCGTTTCTTTGTATCTTCGTTGCGTTGTTGCATTGTTGCGTCGTTCTTTGAATCTTCGTATCTTTGAAATCTTTGAATTTTTGAATAAATTTTGATTTTCGTTTGAATTAAAATCAAAAATCAAAACCGAACAGAGTGGCGTATTTTTAGTATTTTTCAATGTTTTCACCATAAAAATCGCCGTTTTCGCCACTTCGAACGAATTTCGAAAAGCAATTTTGATTTTGCGCTTTGATTTTTGATTACGCGAAAACTTGCGTATGACTGCCGCCCCGCTTATAGGTCGATTCGCGTAGAGATTTGACCTCCCCCTGGGGGGCACGCACGCATAATCAGCAAAGGCAGTTACCAACCAGTAGGCTGGCGTCGCCTCGTTCTTCATAGGCGCGTAGCTTGTCAAGGTCTTCACGAATTCGTGTAAGAGCCTCTTCGCTTAAACAAGTAAAAAGTCCGTACGCGTCCGCCTCAATACTTTCGGAATAGGTAAAACCTTCTATGCTGGGCCAGTAATCGAATTGGTGCAAGCAATAGTTGATTTTACTATATTCGTTTACAAGTGAAAGCACCTCGTCAAGAGGCTTGTCCTTACACTCACTTAGTTGTTTGTAAAGGCTGCCGTTCTTTTCCATAAGCCAGTTTAATGGATAGCAGGCGTAGGGGTTAAGGCATTTCAAGTGCGGGTGCTTTTTAAACGCCTCGTTTACTAAAGTTTTATGGTGTTTCATATCAAATTCCTCCGTTGATAAATTTTAATAGTTTTTCCTCGTTTTGTTTGCGTACAAGGTCACGCATGTTTTCGCAGTCTAACTGCTGTTCGAATAGGCACGAGCCTTTAATTCGGTGTGCCGTTCGTTCTTCATAGTTGCAATTTGCCATAAGGGCGCTGATGCGGTAGTTGCTAGAATAGATAGTCGGCTTTTTAGCGTTAATTCGCGTGTTGATAAGGTCAAACGCTATCGTTTGTAGCCAGCCTGTCCCAGCCTTGATGTTTTCCGTACCGATATCGTCTAGGAATAGAAAGTCAACCGTTTCGGCTCTACGGAGTACGGCGGACTGTGCCGAGTTATTTCCAAAGCCTTCTTTTAGTTTGCTTTCAATCTCCACAAAACTGGTAAATAGCACGGTGTACAGTTTGTCCGCCAGGGCGTTGCCCATACAAGCGGTAAGGTGGGTTTTTCCCACGCCGGGGACGCCGTAAAGATAAGCGCCGACACCCGCATCATACATCTTATCCGCGTGCGTGCAATAGTTCTGACACATCTGGTAGACGGCTTTGTTGCTAGGTATAATCATAGCCGTTTCAAATGTGCAGTTCCTAAAATGCTTTCCCAGCGCGCTGTTACGGCGGTATTCTTCAGCCTTGGCTTTCCGCTCCTGTAGTTTTCGCTCGTTTTCGACTTTTTCATAAGCCTCTTGACGGCATTTACAGTTGACGGGGAAATACCTATCTTCAATACAGCATACCCGTGGGGTGTGACAGTTTTTGCAATAGGCAAGACCGTCTTCGCCCAAGTATTCGTCTGGTTGTAATTCAAGTTTTTTCATTAATTGTCTTCACCCCAGTCGATACCATAATTGCTTTCGTAAGAAATATTATTCTTATCTATTCTTCTTACTATATTATGGTTAGCGTTTTTAAGCGTAGCTTTTCGCGTTTTTGAGCGTTACCTACGCTTATTTTTGATAACGCTATTGAAGAATTTGGTTTAATAATACGCTTACGATAACCGTTGTCATCCGTGGCACGGGTAATGGTGATTAGGTCATAACGTTTAAGTATTCCTATCAACCTGCTCACCGATTGAATAGACAGGTTTAACTGCTTTGCAAAATACTTGTTTGATGCATAACAGTACCCGTCGTTTTGTGATAAAGTGCAAATTTCTCCGTGAAGTATTTTTGCCCTTGGCGGAATAGAAGTGATAGCGTTCACCTTTTCATCCAGTTTTATGTAATTTCTACTACTTGTCAATTTAATTCCTCCTGTCAATATATTATGTTAGCAATTTTGCGAACACTCGGGTAAAATTAAAAAGGAACTGGCAATTCCTTTTCAAGAAGGGAGTAGACTAGTCTTCTACGTCAGCATCAAATTTACGTGTTACCGGACCTTTTGATATAAGACCGTCAATGGCTGAAATTATCGCAAGCGATTCGTCTTCGTTGTCGACCACGAGCGAATCCAAGTTGTCCACTTGCATTAGTTTTCTCACTACAAGTCTGGCAAATTGATTTTTGCGTAAGAATTCAGTCATGTCGGGAGCAAGTTCCTTTCTTCCTAATCCGATTAATTCCATAACCTCATATTCAGTATTTTCGTCCACTTTATAAGTGGAAAGAATTTTCTTGAGGACCTCGCCTACGGGCGGATAGCGTCTATCGTTTTCAAGGTCGGAAAGGTATGCTGGGGATATTCCTATTTCTCCACAAGCACCACGGAGCGATAAATTGCATCTTTCTCTTAACTGCTTAATCATTTTTCCGAAGGTAACGCCTTCTGCGTTTGCAATTACTGCGCCGTCTTCTCTTCTGGGCATAGCCTTGTATTTTGCCATAGTTCTACTCCTTTTACATATGTTCGCTTTTTTGCTGACACGGGTATTATACATCATTAAAAATCGTTTGTCAACAATTTTGCGAACATTTTATAAAATTTTTTTGAAATATTTTTATTAAAATTGCTAAATACCCTAAAATAAGGGAGAAATTGCCGTTATCGGCAAAAACTATTGAAATTTGGATGTAAAATTATTTATTTCTTGCCGATAGCGTGATTGTTCTATTATAAAGTCCTTTGAGGAACGGTATATTTTTAATTCCGTGATATCCGTGCGATTGCTCATTTTTTGGGCGGTGTCTTCGTTACACATCATGCTGTAGGAGAAGTGCGTATTTGCGTCGGTATACGTGGCAAGGCAGGAATAGCCTTTTTTGACGGTTTTTTATATTCTTTTTCGTCATCCATCAGTTGCAGGAGCTCTGCCATAAACAAGTCTTCGTCGCCGTCTAATTCACCGTATTCCGTGATTATCGGTCGTTCCTTGAAGTAGCGCTTAATCGTTTCTTCCAGGATAGGTGCGTAGTTGTTATCGTAAAATACGATATCGCATGAACTGCCGTTTCCGCAGTCGTTGTACCAAGCCACCTTTTTGCCTTTATAGTGTAGGTCGCCTTGGTTTCCTTGCCAGTCGAGCCCTTGAAAGGTCTTTCTGTTCTTTAATGAAAATCCGTATATACTTGCCATTTTTGCCTCCATATATTGTTGTTAAGCAAAGTATACCGTAAAGGTTTTCAAGAGCCCAGCAAAAGCGCTTGAATTAAAGTAATATTTTTGTTATAATAAAAGTATAATTTTTAAGGTGTATTATGAAATATTTATTTTGGGATACCGAGCGTATAAAAAACACAAAAATATATATGTTAGCCTATATATTAACCGATGAGTTTTTCAATATTATTGAACAAAAAATTATTATTGATACGAGTATTGATTTAACAAAAAGGCATGCACCAAGGATTAAGGTAAATCAATTAATTCAAGAAGCTACATGCGTATCATCCTTTCAAGAACTGTTTAACGAAATATTACCTTTTATAAAGGATAAAAACATTACAAAAGTTTGTTTTGGTAAGGATGATTATGCTGCGGTTAATGATCAGTTAAATCTTCATAATTTGCAACCAGTAGAAGGAACATTTGTTGATTTTATTACGGTTTTAAAAAATAATAATGTTTTATTGCCTAAAATAAATTTGTCTTATTGGGCAGACAAATTTAAACTGGAACATGATCCCCATAATCCTTTGAGTGATTCATGGGTTTTAATGAAAATCTATCAAATGTTTATTGTTGAAAACCCGTCATTTATGGTAACGGAAATAAAAGTACCGAATAAGAATAAAATATTAGACTCCAGTTATCAATAACCTTAGGTCACCAAATTTGGTGACCTTTTTGGTTGCCTTGGTTTTTTGAACGCTATAAAAGTTATTAAACGGCGTAAAAATTACGCAAAATACGGCGAGTAAACGGCTAAAATAGTGCAAAATATGCATTTTAGGTATTTTGCAAACCCTACATTAGGGGCAGATATATCCTCCTAAGGGTTAGCTCTGGGTTCGATTCCCGGTGAGTGCGCCACAAACCACAATATATTGTGGTTTTTTCTTTTTATTTGACACAATATATAGAAAGAGAGAGAAGATGAACGTGAAAAAGCGCATTACCAATTACATTACCAATTCTATTTTTTGCGGTTTTTCTTTGCATTCGGATGACCTTTGTAGCATTTGACTAATTCGTAAAGGATAGTACTATTTTCGGTCATATATCAAAACACATTGATTTTTTTGGGGAAAATTGCTACAATTAAATATCAAAACGTAACAAAAGGAGGACGACAATGGCTATTGCATACGGTATAATATTCGCATTATCGCTTATAATGCCACCGTTATATTTTGCTTTCATTCGCAAAAAGCAAAACGAGCCGTGGCTATTAGGTCTATTCCTTTGCGTTTGCGTTGTAACGTTTGGTTATTTTTTGGTTTCCATTTCAAAATAATTTCAAAGCTTTGCGGATATACCTATAAAAAATGGGTGTTAGGTGTGCTTATTGGCTTAGCTGTAATTATGTACGCTATCGTATTTACCACGGGTTGGCTCGATTGGTATTATACAAACGTTACGCTTGAATTTGAAAACGGCTCGGCATATCTTGTAAAAGAATACGGCATACTGCACCCGACTAATTTAATTTATGTCGTTGCTTATTTCGTGGCTATGCTCGTAGTTTGTATTACGTCGTTAGTAAAAAAGAAAGACGCATCACAAAAGTTAGCAGGATTTATGCTTGCTATCGTTCTCGGCAACGTCGGTATGTGGATAGTTGGAAAGATTACGACGTGGAACTTTGAACTGCTTGCAGCAACCTTTTATATGAGCGTGCTTGCATACTTCTTCGTGTATCTATTATTGCAAGACTATATCCGTAAAGTTGACGTACCTGCATCTACAATGGAAAAAACGAGAGTTATCGTTTTAGATTCTATCCCCAAAGCAGAAAGATTGGAAAGAGTATTAAAATTGCTCCCTGCGGATAAAACGTTGACGGCAAGACAAATGGAAATGCTCGACGGGCTTCTCGACGGTAAAAGTCAAAAAGAAATCGCAGCCGATTTACATATCTCTGAAAGCACGGTAAAATGGCATTTTGGTATCCTATATACAACGCTGAACGTTAGTGGAAAGGATGAAATTTTAGCACTCTTTAAGTAAAACTTAAAATTCGACGGTAGTACAAGTTGCTACCGTCTTTTTTTGTCCTTTTTTGCTCAAACCCCCTAAAAATTCCCAAAAAACTTAAAAACCTATACCTAACCTATACTAAACCTATACCCGATGGGTAGGTGCAAACGCCTCTTTGTTCGATATAATTATAATGCCTAATAGTAATTTAAGGGTGAAATAACGGCAAGGAGGTAACGTATGTGATAGCAAAAAGGTTGCAGCTTAATGAGATTGAAGTACCTATCGTAAAAGGGCACGAAAAAGTTATCGACAAAGACGCAACTACCGAATACCTGTTCATCAATGCACCAAGAGATATATACACGGTGTACTTTGACAGTTCAATGCCCATATTCGGGGAAAACGTTCTTGACGGTTGCGAAGAAAGCAGCTCTCTTGAGCTAAATATGCAAGATAGAAAAATTTGCTTTTATTGCCCTACAAGAACGAAAGGACGAAAAGACGCCCTGTGGTATTTTAATATCGTGTTTGCAGGTGAAAACGGTGAGTCATTATTCTTGCCGGGACAAATCATGGTAAACTCTGACGAGGTTTACCGCAAAACAGTCGGCGGAAAATTACCTTTCGTCGAAATCCTTGAAAAAATAAAATTAAAAAGCACGGCTAAAACCGTGTGAACGGAGATAACAATATGAATACCAAAACAAAAACAAAATTTTCAATACTGCTGAGCTTCCTGCTCACCCTTGTGATGGTAGTGGGAATGCTGCCTGCCACCACAGTAATGGCAGAAGAGCCGACACCGGAATCGGGGACAGCGAACTTTGTAGATGCCCCTACTGCAGCACTGAATTTGCTCAATACCTATAAGACAGGCACAGAGGAAAGCACGTGGGATGTAAATACCAATACATTAACCCTCAATGGTGTGAACTTTGAAACTACCGCGGATACTGCGTTGTATTTACCTGAAGGTGCGACAATCATCTTGCATGGTGAAAATACGATCACCGGCGTAGGATCGTCGGATGATCCTTATAAGATTTGCTATGGTATTTTCGTTAACAATAGTTATCTGACCATCAAAGGTGAAGGCAAGCTCACTGTAACCGGAGGCAAGTCGGCTTCTCACAGCTTTGGCATCAGCGCATACGGTGTCAAAATCGAAGGCGGCGATGTCACTGCAATTGGAGGCACATCAACAGCTGGGGATAGCTGTGGCATATCGTCAGTATCGATCGGAGGTGGCAAACTCACCGCAAAGGGCGGCAAGGCAGCTAATAATAGTATAGGATGCCTTAATGCGTACATGGCCGGTGGCACCTTGATTGCCACAGGTGAAACCGCAGCTTTGTGGTCTGGCCTTACTAATACAAATACGCATTGGTGGCGTACATCAAACAGTGCCCCTTATTATGCGAGCTCTGATTCTAACTATACATGGGATAAATCGCACAAATATATAGAAATTCGTGACACAAATCCCGGCGACAACATCACCGTTGCAAAAGTCGTAAATAATATTGCAGTTACGTTCACCGCTCCTGAGCTTGGCGCAACTCCCGATTATTCTCCTGAATACGTATCGACTCCCGAAAACGGTGTTAAATATAACGAGGATTATCCCACATGCACATGGTATAAAATTGCCAAAGCTGATTTCAAGGGAACCGACGAAGACCCCTGGGATGAGATGGAATCGGGTGAAGCGTTTAAGACAGGCTATTATTATTTAGTTGATATGTTCTTAGATACGAACCTTGGCTACAAGATAAGCGAAACCACAACCGGCACCGTCAACGGAATGCCTCTTTACAATGATATTTATTACGGCGAAAATAACAGTGCTTACCTTTGCGGCATGTTTGTACCGTTGCACGAGCATACTTCGGGAACAGAGTGGAAGTCCGACAGCAACAATCATTGGCACATTTGTACCGTTGATGGTTGTGGCGTCATCATTGAAGACAGCAAAGCAGCTCATACCGCCAGCGAATGGATCATCGACACCGCGGCAACGGCTACCACTGACGGTACGAAGCATAAGGAATGCACCGTTTGCGGCTATGTAATGGAAACCGCGACGATCCCGGCAACCGGCATCGAACATACACACAACTATAGCTCTGACTGGAAAGCTGACGCCGACGAGCACTGGCATGAATGCTCCTGCGGAGATAAGGCAAATAAAGCGGCGCACGCAGACGAAAACAACGACGGCAAGTGCGATATTTGCGATTATGCAATGGGCAATGCCGACAATCCCGGCGGAGAGATCGAACCTGAAAAGACCGGGCTTTCCGGTGGCGCTATCGCCGGTATTGCCGTTGGTTCGGTAGCGGTAGCAGGCGTGGGAGGTTTCTCTCTCTTCTGGTTCGTTATCAAGAAGAAGAAATTCGCCGACCTGATTGCGTTGTTCAAGAAAAAATAATATAGGTTTCATATCGCATTATGGTGATTTGAGATAAAAAAACATAAACTAAAGGAGTTATGAACATGAAAAAGAAAATTATCGGTATGCTTTCTCTTATGCTTTGCTTATTGCTTAGCGTTTCTCTTGTTGCTTGTAACAAGAACAAGCATGAAGCAAAGTCTGAGTGGAAGTACAACGACACACAACACTGGCACGAGTGCGCAACCAAAGGTCACGACGATAAGTTGGACGAAGCAGAGCATACCTGGAGCGCGTGGACTGTAACCGCAAGCGCAACCTGCACCGAAAAGGGTGAAGAAGAAAGAACGTGTACTGTCTGCGACAAAAAAGAAACGAGAGAAGTTGAGATGGCAGAACATGAATACACATACACATATAATTCTTCAACTTGCACATTTGTTGCACCGACAGAAAAAACTGAAGGCGCAATGTTATTAAAATGCGACAATTGTGACCACAAGGAACAGGTTTTTGTTTATCCGGTGTTTTCCGACGAAAATTATGCTTCAAATTATTCTAATGTTAATAATACCGGCTGGGTGTTTTCATATGCACTGAAAGATGCATTTTATGCCAATCATTCTATTAGCGATGAAATAAAAGCTATGACACAAAGAAGTTTTAAAGTTGATGTTGAAGTTTATGAAGACACTTCGGGTTGCAACCTTATTGAATTGCTTGAGGCAGAAACAGATGATGAAATGAGTTTTAGTTACGAATTCACAGCACCGGGAAGATATTATATTGCTATGAAAGATTCGTCAAAAACTAAGGCATTCTCATCTATTACATTCACTCCTGCAACTGATGAAGCAACTACCCTATCATCTATGTTCGTATATAACCAATCAGGTGCAGAGTTGATAGATGGCAGCAATGAAATAAACACTTTCGCATGGACGGCAGGATATGCGTCAAATATGATAGCGAACAACACTGCAACCTTTTTGATTGTTGTTGATGTTGAAACTGCCGGCGCAGGAACATTTACAATTGGTCTTGCAAAATAAAAAACTTAAGTTAAGGTTTTTGCAAACGCCCAAGCGGGCGCAAGCTTTGCTTGCACGCAAAAGTCAAACGTACAGGGTGTGACGGACAATGAAATTTCCGTCTTGCCGGATGCTATGATCAAGGAGTGCGGCGGACAAATTTTGTCCGTCGCATTGCCCGTTAAATATGAAATAGCTTGTCTGCAAGTGGTGAAACTGTAGAATTTGATTTACACAACTATAGCACAATCGGTTCTTACAATGGCAGCACCGATAAAGATACTAATATTGATTTGTTTGATAACAATCAAACATCTAAAAATGCATCAGATGGTTCAAACTACATCAAATTGGTATTTACCAATCCAAGTAATGCTATGTTTAAAGTAACATTTATTGGATATTATAACAAATAATTATTAAATCAAAATCAATAATACAATTTATACAATATTTAGTCAAGTACCACCGGCTAAGCCGGTGGTACTTGACTCTTGCCTTTCGGCGGGAAATAGGTGGCACCGGAAAAAGCAAATGGAAAGGGGGAAGTTAAAGTCGCAAAACCGGAAGTCAACGAAAAAGGATAAATTGTTGCGTAAATGAAAAAAGAGCCGAGCTTTTTATTAAGTCCGACTCTCGGTATTATTAAGGTTTTCAGTAACAATTTTCCCGTTTACTTCCGATTTTCACTGTGCTGCAACGACCAAGACGAAATGCAAAAATATGGAGTAATAGAAGATAGTAATAAAAAAGCCGAGCGATTCTATTCGCCCGGCAATGTACTGCGTGTGTATTCATTTTTTAATTCTGACACCGAAAAAGTCGTTAAAAAAGAATAATACGAACTCCGAATTTTTCTCGGTGTTCGTATTATTCCCTCTTGGCGGAGAGAAAGGGATTCGAACCCTTGCGCCAGTTTCCTGACGACCGCATTTCGAGTGCGGCTCGTTATGACCTCTTCGATATCTCTCCAATCTGATTACGTCGGGGAAATGCCCAACGTGTGTAATATACAACATTTCGCCGGATTTGGCAACCATATTGCGGCAATTTTGCAAAAATCCTTTAATTAAGGCAAAGGCAAAAATAATAAGGTGTAGAACAATTATTATATTGTAATAAAACTTGTTTTGTGCTAACATTATTATATTAAGAGGAGGGAATATGAGGAACTCACGTTGCTATTATTCGGCAGATCTTTTTCAATTTTTACACGAAAATCCACAAACGATACTTGGTATAATTTGCGAAAACGATAGTTTTTCTGAAACAACGCTTTTGCAGAAGAATACATGGTCAGAAGAGATAAATATTTTACAGAAAGAATTTGTGCGTTTTGATGAAGGGCGTATTATATTTGAATATACTATACCGAGGATTTGCAAGAGAGTGGATGTTGTTTTTTTGCATAAAAATGTTGTATATTTGCTTGAATTTAAGTGCGGAGAGACCGAGTATAAAAAAGGCGCAAATGAACAGGTGTTGGACTATGCACTTGATTTGCAAAATTTTCAAAAAGAAAGCCATGACAAAATAATTATCCCTATTGTTGTTGCAACAGAAGCAAAAACGATTGAAAACTCTTTCATAGTAAAAGGTAATATAGCAGAGCCGCTCTTTTGTAATAGAGGCAATATCGGGGAAATTATAGCGTTAATAGATGAAAAAATTTGTTGCAACAGTTTCAATTACGAGCAGTGGGAAAACTCGGAATATCTTCCTACACCTACAATAATTGAAGCAGCGCAGGCGTTATATAATGGGCACAAAGTTGAAGAAATAACAAGAAGTGACGCAGATGCAAAAAACCTGAGCGAAACAACGCGTGCAATTGATGAAATAATTGCATATAGCAAGGATAACAAAAGAAAATCCATATGTTTTGTGACGGGTGTACCCGGTGCAGGGAAAACATTGGTAGGGCTTAATCTTGCCATTGAACATGCAAATGCACGACAAGGGGAACATGCGGTGTTTTTATCAGGTAACCAACCCCTGGTCAGTGTTTTGCAAGAAGCGTTAGCGCGTGATAAGGTAAAACAAGCAAGCGAGGAAGGAGAAAAAATCTCAAAAAGAGAAGCATTACGAGAAACAAGTGCCTTTATTCAAATCATACATAAATATAGGGATAGTTTTGTTGGAAATGATGATGTTCCTCCTGAAAGGATTGCTATTTTTGACGAGGCGCAACGGGCGTGGACAAAAGAAATGATTTCAAAATTCATGAAAACCAAAAAGGGTGTCTTGGATTTTGATTATAGTGAGCCAGAATTTTTAATAAGTACATTAGACAGGCATAATGATTGGGCGGTTGTTATTTGTTTGGTCGGTGGCGGACAAGAGATAAACACAGGAGAAGCAGGTCTTCCTGAGTGGTTTGACTCATTGAGAAAGTCTTTTTCAGAATGGGATGTTTTTGTTTCGCCACAATTAAACGATACGGAATACACAAGAGGAAGAAAATGGGCGGAGATGATCGAAGACTTAAACATCAATCAGGATGTAAATTTGCATTTAGCGTCATCAATACGGTCATTTAGGACGCCAGATGTATCTGCATTTGTAAAAGCTATTCTTGACAATGATTTACAAACAGCGCAATCATTATATCAGAAAATAAAAAACAAATATCCCATTCTTTTAACAAGGGATTTAGAAGAGGCAAAGACATGGGTAAAAAATCAATGCAGAGGAACAACGAGATATGGTTTAGTGGCAAGTAGCGGTGCATTGAGATTAAAACCAGAAGGTATATATGTTAAAAATGATATTGATGTTGAAAACTGGTTTTTGAATGACAAAGATGACGTTAGGTCAAGCTATTATTTGGAAGATGTTGTAACAGAATTTCAAATTCAGGGGTTGGAGCTTGATTATACAATAGTTGTCTGGGATGCCGATTTTAGGTATATAAATGGCTGGACATACAACAAATTTAGCGGCACAAAATGGCAAAATATAAACTCAGATGATAACAAAAATTATCTTAAAAACGCTTATCGTGTTTTACTAACAAGGGCAAGACAAGGCATGGCTATTTTCATTCCAAATGGAGATGATAGCGACGAAACAAGATTACGCAAGTTTTATAATGGAACATACAATTATTTGAAGAATATAATGGATAATTAAGAAAGTTTTTACAGGTCGGACGATGAAAAGAGTCCGACTTTTTTTGTCATAAGGAAGCGAAGGGCGCGGAGAGCGCCGACGGCGTAAACGTCCTTGCAGCAGGCTTCGTGGGTGAGAGTCAGGGTTTCGTAATTGCCGAAAAACGAGATTTCGTGTTTACCGACTGCCGTGCCGCCGCGAATCGAATTTATCGAAACGTCCGGCGTGTTTTCGTCAACGCAAGACGACTTTATAACGTCCGCGAGCATTTTGGCTGTGCCGGACGGGGCGTCGAGTTTGTTCTTGTGGTGAGTTTCCGTGACGTTGACGTCGAAGCCGTCGAGTAGTGACGCCGCGAGCGCGACAAGGCGCGACAAAACGTACACGCCGTGGCTTAAATTCGCCGCCTTGAAAACGGCTATTTTTTTGGCGGCAGCCGCGATTTTTTCGTTTTGGATTTCGGAGTGTCCCGTCGTTGCGACAAGAAGTTTCATGTTATTCCCGACGCAATATTCGAGCACGTCGGAAAGGGCTGTCGGCGTTGAAAAATCGACCACTGCGTCCGCGGGAACGGCAACGTTTTTAATGTTTTTATACAGCGGAAAATCCGTTGAAATTCCCGTGCGGTTTACGTCGACGCCGGCAACGATATTTACGTCCGTCGTTTCTTTTGCAACCTTTTGAAACGTTGTGCCGAGCCTGCCGCACGCACCGTTTAATATGACGTTTATCATACTTTAACTTAAAAAATTGTCAATTAAAACGTCTAATTTGTCGGAATTCGCTTTTGACATTGTTGTGAGAGGCAAGCGCAGAATATTCTTGCAAAGCCCGAATTTATTGAGCGCGTATTTTATGGGGATGGGGTTGACTTCCGAAAATAATCCGTGTATCAGTGGGTTGAGTTTCAACTGCATTTTTGCCGCTTTGTCGTAGTTGCCGAGAAGGGCGGCTTTTGTCATCGCGGACACGAATTTCGGGAACAGATTCGCCGCGACGGAGATAACGCCCGATGCCCCCATACACATTGCGGGGACGGTAAGGTTGTCGTCGCCTGAAAAGACGTCCGCGTCGCCCGACAGCATTATCGTGTCGGACATTTGCGAAAGATCCCCCGCCGCTTCTTTGATGGCGACGACGTTTTTAATTTTTGCAAGTTTTCGGAAAGTTTCCGGCAGAACGTTGACGCCGGTGCGCGCCGGCACGTTGTAAACGATAACGGGTTTATCGACGGAATTTGCGATTTCCGAGTAATGCGCGACAAGTCCGCTTTGCGTGCATTTGTTGTAAAACGGCGTAACGACAAGCAGGGCGTCCGCGCCGAGCGACGAGAAAAGTCGGCTAAGTCGCACAGCCGATTTCGTGTCGTTCGAGCCGCTGCCGACGATGACGGGGACGCGCCCGTCCGCGGCTTTTACCGAAAACTTCACGACGTCGATTTTTTCGTCTTCCGACATCGTTGCGGCTTCGCCCGTGGTGCCGAGTATAACAAGAGCGCCCACGTCGTTTTCAATCTGAAAATCGATGAGGCGCCCGAGAGAATCGTAATCGACGCCCGAATCGGAAAACGGGGTAACAAGCGCGGTAGCGCAGCCTTTGAAAATTGACATTTTCGCCTTGACCTTCTTAAAAGATTATTACCGATTCGGGTTATTAAACTTTTGTGAAATCGTGAATTAAACGAGATTTTCCTTTATAAGCAATTCGGCAATCTGAACCGTGTTGGTTGCAGCGCCTTTTCTTATGTTATCGGCGACGCACCAGATATTGACGCCGCTGTCGACGCTATCGTCGATGCGGATACGACCGACGTAAACGGGGTCGGTATTCTCGATATCGACGGGCATCGGGTACTTGCAGTTTGCGATATCGTCGATGACGACGAGTCCCGGGGCGTTTTCAAGGCATTCGAACACGCCTTTAAGGTCGCAAGGTTTCTCAAACTCGATATTTATGCTTTCGGAATGGCCGTGGAAAACGGGGACGCGGACGGTGGTTGCGGTAATTCGCATATCGGGCGCGTGCAGAATTTTGCGCGTTTCGTTGACCATTTTCATTTCTTCTTTGGTGTAGTGGTTGTCGCAGAACACGTCGATTTGCGGCAGGCAGTTTGCGAAGATCTGGTGATTGAACTTTTTGGGAGGGACGCCGTTTATACCGTCTTTAAGGTCGTTGTAGCCCTGAACGCCCGCGCCGGAAACCGCCTGATAGGTGCTGTAAACCACTCTTTTAATAGTATATTTGTCATGCAGGGGTTTTAATGCCACCATAGCCTGAATCGTGCTGCAATTCGGGTTGGCGATGATGCCTTTGTTCCACCTGACGTCTTCGGGGTTGACCTCGGGCACGACAAGGGGAACGTTCTCGTCCATACGCCAGCAGCTGCTGTTGTCGACTACGGTTGCGCCGATACTTGCAAAAATCGGGGCAAATTCCTTTGAAACGCTTGCGCCCGCGGAAAACAACGCGATGTCGATTTTTTTATCGACGACGTTTTCTTTCGTAAGTTCGATAACGGTGTGCGGTTTTCCCATGAAATCAATCACCTTACCGGCGCTTTTCGCGCTTGCGTAAAGGTAATAGTTTTCGACGGGAAGGTTTCTTTCCGCTAAAACTTCCAGGAATTTATTGCCGACCATACCCGTTGCGCCGACAACCGCCACGTTATATTTTTTCATAGATACCTCCAAAATCGGAAAGGTTCGAATAACCTCTTTAATAGTTTAATATGGTAACACACGAAAGAGACTTTGTCAAATGCTGATATATACATAGTATTATTTTTCGTCGATTCGTGTCAAAAGCCGACAAAACTCCGCGATAAATTCTTGATATATTTCTTTTTATAGTGTAAAATAGAAAGACAACAAATGTCGGAGCAAAAAATGAACAAAACTAATAAAACGAACAATAAAAACAAAAAGGAAGAATTAAGCCCTTTGTATAAAAAACTTTCGCTCGGACCCGAAATTCGCGCGGAAGAACCGAAGGGGGTATATCCCAAGGGCCGCGTGAAACAGATTTTTGCGGTGATGAGCGGCGAAATGAACTCGCTCATGAGAGTGAACGCGTGGTTTTTGCTGTTTGCGATCCCGCTCTTTTTCGTGCTTTATTGGTGCAGTAATTATTTCACGAGCCTTGCGACGTCGAAGTTCGATTTTATGGGCAACGTCGGCATGGCGTTCCCGGGCGGGGCGGACACCCTGCAACAGGCGCAGATTGCCGTATACGACGCGTGGCAGATCGTGTTTTATCTGCTTGTCCCCGCAATCACGATTACGTTTATCGGTATGGCGGGCGCGTTCAACTGTCTGAAAGCCTTCATGTGGGGCGAAAAGGTTGAAAAAATCACGAAAACCTTCTTCAAAGGCGTCAAAAAATATTGGTGGAAATACCTTATCGTTATGCTTGTCGATTCGCTTCTCGTGCTTGCGCTCGGCAGCGCGTTCGTATTCTTCCTGAAATTGAAGGTGATGGGTGCGCTCAACGCCGGACACTGGGTGATGATAATCGTCGTGTGTCTTGTTGAGTTTTTGCTGCTTTACGTCAACATGCAACTTCTGCCGATGATTGCGGAAGTCGACTTGCCTTTCCTAAAACAGGTCAAAAACTCAATCCTTTTCAGCGTGAAACTTGCGCCGATAGGTCTGCCGTTGTTCCTTGTATGCCTTGTGCCGATTGCGTTGTTCTTTGTCAAGAGCAGCTTCTTCTCGATAATCTGGCTTGTCGTGATGATGATGTTCGGCACGACTTTGTACGGGCTTACGTTCACGGCGTTTTCGCAATGGGCGCTCGATAACGTGCTTACCCCGCTTTATATGATGACGCAGCAAAAACCGTCGTCGAAGAAAGATAAAAAGGCAAAACAAAATGCGGTCACGGCATCCGTAACGGCGGAAAGCGAAAAACCTGTCGCAAACGCAAACGGCACTCCCGCGGAAAACCGGAACGGAAAAAAGGCAAAAGGCGGAAAAAAATAATTGTACGAGATACTTGCAAAGTATTATGACGATCTGATGGGCGACTTTGACTACGACGCGTACGAAAAGTTCGCCCTTGAAAATCTGAAAGACGTTTGGGGCGGGTTCGGATACGATCTGGCGTCCGGCAGCGGCGAAATGGCAATCCGCCTTAAACGCAACGGGTTCAAGGTCGTCGGCGGCGATGTTTCGCCCGAAATGCTTGAAAAAGCGACCGAAAAAGCAAGAAAAGCACGCCTCGACGTGCCGTTTGTTTTTTCCGACCTGAACGATTTGCACCTTGAAAAAAAGTGCGATTTCGTAACGGCTGTCTGCGACGGATTCAATTACGTCAAAGGGAAAAACCTGGCGGCGGCGTTTAATGAGATTTACTCCGCGTTGAACGACGGCGGTATTTTTATTTTTGACGTGAGTTCTGCCAATAAACTTGAAAACGTGCTCGGAAACAACCTTTTTTACGAGGACGACGAAAACCTGACGTACCTTTGGCAAAACACGAAAAAGGGCGAAAAAATAAAAATGGATCTGACCTTTTTCGAGCGGGACGGCGACGTGTATCGCCGCTTTGACGAAAGCGAATCGCAATATATACACAAAACGAAAGACGTCGAATCCGCATTGACGGCGGCGGGCTTTTCTTATCGGTTTTTTAACGAAAAATTCAAAAAATTTACGGAGCGTTGCAACAGACTTATCGTCGTTGCGAAAAAATAATGGACGTTATAAAAAGATTTATGCTGTTCGACAAGACGATTCTCGTCAGCGTGATTTCCGCAAAGGAACTTGTCGACAAAGCGATAAAAATTCACTCTCTTTCCCGTACCGCGGCGGCTGCGCTCGGCAGGACGCTTATCGTCGGCGCGTATATGGGGACGGAACTTAAAGACGACAAACAAAAATTGTCGATTACGATTAACGGCGGCGGTCCGCTTGGAAGAATCGTCGTGCTGTCCGATTACGGCGCGAAGGTCAGGGGCTACGTCGAAAACCCCGCGGTCGAACTTCCGCTGAACGGAAAAGGAAAACTCGACGTGGGCGGCGGCGTCGGCAAAAACGGCTATATCAGCGTCATAAAAGACCTTGGGCTGAAAGAACCGTATTCGGGAAGATGCCCGATTGTCGACGGGGAAATCGCAAACGATTTTGCGTATTATTTCACGGTGTCCGAACAACAGCCGTCGGCGGTGGCACTCGGCGTGCTTGCGGCGGATAACGAGTGCGTGTCGGCGGGCGGAATATTCGTAAGCGCGCTTCCCGGGGCGGACGACAACGCAATCACGGTGATGGAAGATATATTGACGAATTTCACGCGCGTCAGCGACCTGTTCAAGGAAATGACGCCCGAAGATATTATCGACAGATACTTTTCGCATTTTGATATTTTTTATCTTCCCGACGTGTATCCGACGTACGAATGCACATGCAATAGGGCGCGGCTTGAACAAGTCGTCGTGTCTTTGGGGCGCGACGAGGCGTACGATATTCTGCGTGAAAACGGGAAGTTGGAACTTACTTGTCAATTCTGCAACAAAAAGTACGTTTTCACCAAAAACGACGTTGATACGTTGTTTTCAAAGGCTTAAAAGCGTTATTTTGTACTATGGCAAAAGTTATTAAGTTTGACGACACAATCGAATATAAGATAGACCGCGCAAACGATCTTTACGCCGACGAGAATTTCGCCGACGCACTTACCTTATTGTTCGAAGTCGTTAAACGCGACGAAAAAAACAAGGACGCGCTCATTCTCATCGGACGGATTTACGCCGATATGAACGCCTTCAACGAAAGCAACGTCGCATATATGACCGCCTATGCAAAAACAAAGTCGAAGGACGCGATCAAGGGCATTATTTCGAACGCGCTTGTTAACGGCAAGTTCCGCCTTGCGAAATATTACAAGGATACTTACGGCGTCGATTACGACTTTTCGGAGTTTCTGACGGTGCAGACCGAAGACGGCGAAACCCTTTTCCCCGACGACGAAGAAGAGCAGGAGTTTGAAAGACACCTAAGGCTTGTCGTATCGAGAAAGGAAAAGGGAGGCGAAAACCTTGTCAAAGAAAAAGACCTGAAAAATCTGAAAAACCTTACGATAAACGACCTGGAAGGACTTGGCGGGAATCCCGACTTTATGAAGTTTTCGGAACTTATGGAAAAACTTCTGAACTTCGACGACGGCGAAGAAAACGACAAACCCGAAAAACGCCGTACCGAAATCGGATTCAAGCAGGTTTATCCCCGTCCGTCGGCGGAGTGCGAGCAGATTATTTCCGACGCGTTCAAACTGTTTTCCTCGGGGAAACCGCAGGAGTCCTTAGACCTTCTCAAAAACATAAACGAAAAAAACGGGAAATATTATTACATTGCTGAGAAAAACAAGGCGATGTGTTATCTTGCGCTTGACCGGTTGCAGTCGATGAAAATCGCCGCCGAAACCGCGCTTAAAGGCTTGCCCGACGACTTTTCGTTGAAGTGTTATTATTACATTGCCTTAAAACTCCTTGACGAAAAGGCGGACGCCGAAAAAGTGTTTTCGGAAATCAAAACCGAAAAACCCAAAAACACGATGGAATATATGGTGAAACTTGACGCGTGCCGTCTTGCGCTCGACCACGAAGGAGTGCTTGACGCCGTCGAAAACGTTTTGCCCGACTTTCCGTATCAGCCGCAGTTTTTGATTCTGTACGGGAAAGCGCAGTACAACTGCGGATATATCAAGCCCGCCCGCGCGACTTTTCTGGAAATCGTCCGACTGTATCCCGACAATTTCGAAGCCCGTCTGTTGCTTGACAAAATCAACGACGGCGAAGACGGTCTTATACCGTACGGCGATATGGAAGTGATGCTTAAACGCGTGCGGATTTTGTCCGATCTCAAAATGAAGATGCAGGACAACATCGGGTTTATGAATTACCTGAAATACGACAAGAACGCTTACAGAAATATCGAATACGTGTTACTTAACGAGAACGAGCAGAACGTGTACGTCCTGATGACGGGGCTTACCACGTATGTTTCCAAGCAAATGTTCGATATGTATGAAAAACTGCTTATTTCGCCGTACGCGTCGCCGTATCTCAAAACTCTTGCGCTGACGGTTTATCTTTCGGACGCAATGCCGGGCGAGGTTGCCGTCGCGAATATCGACGAAAAACTGAAAATCGTGAAAATGACCGATTACGGCTGGGAAAAAGGAATAAACGACGTCGTGAAAGCCGCCGCGTATTTTGCCTTTTCGCAGGTGATTATGCGGGAACAAAAGCCGAAAGCCGCCGTAGACGCGCTGAGCGAAAGACTGAAAAGAATATCGGGGTTTTTAATGAGCGAATCAAGCCCGAAAGACCTTGTGAAAGAGTTGAATTCGATTGACAGTATGGTTGCGATGAAAGACGCCTTGTGCGACTTGTCCACGCACCGTGTTAGACGCTCGACGCCCATGACCGTCATCGACGAAAAGTATCTGAGATATGTCGAATTATTGAAAGAGGTTGACGAAAAATATGAAATTTGAAAATCTTGACAAATTGTTTGAACTTTACGTGCAGGAAGCCGTAAGGAAAAATAAGGAAAAGTATTCCTCGCACGAGGCTCTCGAAGACGATCTCGGCATGCTTTTCAACAGGTTTGAAAACGTCAGGATCAAAACCCTTGACGGCAAAACGCCGAAAGAGTACGCGGCGGAACTTCGCGAAGACGGCGAAATTTTCGACTACGTTTCGAAATGCCTTGAAAACAATATCGAAGTTACCGACACCATTTGCGACGAGGTCGTGCGCGCGGAAGGCGCGACCGAATACCTGAACGGGCTTTTGTACGAAAACAACAAGGACGCAAAACTTCTTGCCGCGCTTTTACTTAAAGAAATCGACGACGAAGAAGTCGAAGATATTTTCATTTCCGTCCTTACGAACGACGAAATGCCCGACGAAGTGAAAACGGTCGCTTTCGAATATCTGTCCGACGGCGACGACTGCGTGCCCGAAAAAATATTGGAAATCATAAACTCCGTGCCCGAAAAAAATCAGGGAATTCTCGTTGAGGTGCTTTCAAACTTCAAGGGGAGAAAGGACGTGTTTTACTGGCTCGTTACCATGTTGCAGCGCGCCGAAGACGTGCCGACGTACGCGGGGCTTCTCGGAAGATACGGCGACGCCGCCGCAATCGACATTCTGAAAAGTTTCGCAAGCGAGGTCGATATAAATTACGTGGAATTTGTCGAGATAAGAAACGCCGTCGAAGAACTCGGCGGGGAGATGACGGAAGAAAAAGATTTTTCGGACGATCCCTATTACAAGTACATAAATCATATCGGGGATAACGGCGAAAATCCCGAAACCGCCGAAACGAAAAACTGAATATTCATAACGTTATTTATTCATAACCCTGTGTCGCAAGGCATAGGGTTATTTTATGAAAGAAGGATTGAAATGCGCCGCCGTGTTTATCGGGACGGTCATCGGCGCGGGGTTTGCAACGGGGCAGGAAGTATTGTTGTATTTCGGAAGATCAAGCATTGCCGTGCCGATTTTTTCGGGGATTTTACTGGGACTTTTTAACGCGTATTTTTTGGCAATCGGCGCAAAATTCAACGATAGAATCAATGAACATATGTTGCAGAATAAGGCAAAAGTACTTTATGATGTATGTATGTTTATTTGTGCATATATCACTTTTATAGCAATGTTTTCGGGTGTTGAAACCCTTTTTGTGAAAATATTCGATATTAAATACACAAGTGTGGCGTGGGTTGTCGCGGCGGGTTTCATCGCTGCAAACGGGTTAAGGTTCATGAAGGGGCTGAACTCTGTCGCGGTGCCTGTGATACTTCTTCTCGCGGTGGTGATTTTCGTATATTCCGACAAAGAAAAAGCAAACGGCGCATACAACTTTTTCAACGGAATAACGTACGCCGCAATGAACGTTATGTTGTCGATGGGCGTGATGATAAGGCTTGGAAAAACCGCGACGAAGAAGTCAATTTGGGCGTCGGGGTGCGCGACTGCGGTCGTTATGGCGACGATGCTTGCGCTTATCACGCTTGTCGTGAAAAAGAGCGGCGGCGAAATGCCCGTGTATGTCGCGGCGGACAAAGTCGGGCTTAAATACGCGGCGGGCGCGGTGATACTTCTTTCGGTATTTACGACGATGGTATCCGCGCTTGAAACGGCGGCGGAAATAATCACGCCGGACGAAAAAAAGAAAACCGCGGGCGTCGTTTTCGTCACGCTTTTGTCGCTTCCGTTTGTAGGGTTGTTCTCTTTTGAGAATATCGTCGATTATTATTATCCCGTCGTGTCGGGAATGGGCATACTTATCGTAATCGTTTTATCGTTTTTCGTAATTTTCAAAAAACGTGACGGCAAAATCAAAAAATCCGTTGACTTTTAATCCCATATATTATAACATAAGAAAAATTTACAATTTTTCCGAAAATAATTTTTAACGAGGTGTACAAATGGCAAAGATTTTGAAGGAAGGTTTAACTTTTGACGACGTTTTGCTTATCCCCAAGCGCAGCGACGTGCTTCCCAAAGACGTCGATTTGTCGGTGGAACTTGCAAAAGGGCTTAAACTCAACATTCCGCTTCTGAGCGCGGGCATGGATACCGTTACCGAATCCCAGATGGCAATCGCGATGGCAAGGGAAGGCGGCGTCGGTATCATTCACAAAAACCTGACGATCGAAGAACAGGCGGCGCACGTAGACCGCGTGAAACGCAGCGAACACGGCGTCATTACCGATCCGTTTTTCTTGGGACCGGACAACCTCGTTACCGAAGCGGTCGCGCTTATGGCAAAGTACAGAATCAGCGGCGTTCCTATCGCGAAAGAAGGAAAACTCGTGGGTATTCTTACCAACCGCGACCTTAAATTCGAGACAAATTACAACCAGCCCATCGGCAATATAATGACGTGGAAAAACCTTGTGACCGCGCCCGTCGGCACCACGCTTGAAGAGGCGAAAGAAATTCTTGGCGAACATCGCATCGAAAAACTGCCCATCGTCGACGCCGATTTCAATCTGAAAGGGCTTATCACCATCAAAGACATCGAAAAAGCCATTCAGTATCCCAACTCCGCAAAGGACGCGGGCGGCAGACTGCTTGCGGGAGCGGCGGTCGGCATCGCGAACAATACGATGGAAAGGGTTGAAGAACTCGTCAGAAACAAAGTCGACGTAATCGCCGTCGATACGGCGCACGGACACAACGCGATCGTTATCGAAACGGTCAAAAAAATCAAAAAGAAATTCCCTTGCCTTCCCGTCATCGCGGGTAACGTCGCAACGGCGGAAGCCACGCGCGACCTCATCGAAGCGGGCGCGGACATCATAAAAGTCGGTATGGGCCCCGGCAGTATCTGTACGACGCGCGTCATCGCGGGTATCGGCGTGCCGCAAATCACGGCGGTTATGGACTGCTATGAAGTCGCAAAAGAGTATGGCATTCCGATCATCGCTGACGGCGGTATCAAGTATTCCGGTGACATGACCAAGGCAATCGCAGCAGGTGCGAATGTCTGCATGATGGGAAGCATGTTTGCAGGATGCGATGAGAGCCCGGGAACCTTTGAACT
>OGOP01000521.1_pt1 | contig 34544 bp, 36 predicted proteins | sample 1552591 | NCBI WGS metagenome assembly OGOP01 (sample SAMEA2580120, study PRJEB22360) | human gut metagenome | biome: human gut; feature: human-associated habitat; material: faeces | place: Denmark | collected 2008/2010 | reverse complement strand
GATAAGAACAAAGATCTTAAGATGTGATCCTAAAATTTTCGTATGAAGTATCGGATCACTACTTCATCTTATCTTCTTTATGTGTCCTGCAATAGCTAATAAGAAAGCGAACCTAGACCATTGGGGCTGCAAGCCAAACGTAGGCAATTAAATTAAGCAGCGAAAGCCATGCTCTGGTTTACACCAAAAACATTAGCAAGTTTAGTTTTAGCAATTAATTTTAAGTGGTTTTTACACGTGTCCTTCGTGGCTGTGGTCATATCCAAACGTTTACTCATCGAATACCATAAACATCCCCAGGAAAGCCATTATAACGCACTAATAATCATTCTTCAAGGCCTTCTGAATCTCTTTTTGCGCATCCTTTTTCTTCTGCGCTTCTCGTTTATCATGCAGATTTTTACCCTTAGCCAGAGCAATCTCTAATTTCGCCAAGCCTTTACTTAAATACAGTCGTGTAGGTACTACCGTATAGCCTTTTATACGTGCCGACTGCTCCAACTTCAAAATCTCTTTTTTATGCAACAATAGTTTTCGATCTCTTGTTTCCTCATGATTAAATATATTCCCGTGCTCATACGGTGCAATGTGCATTCCCTTGATATAAGCCTCGTTGCCATAAAAACTAATATAAGAGTCTTTTAACTGTACTTTTCCTTTTCGAATACTTTTGATTTCCGTTCCCTTTAAACAAAGGCCGGCTTCAAATCGATCATACAGCTCGTACTCATGACGTGCTTTACGATTTTCCGCAACTAATTTCTGATTCATTATTCAACTACCACCTCGATTCCTTCCGGTGATCCCATGATTTCTTTTACATAATTTTGAATCCAAGCCTTAGACATATCATAGCCCAAAGAAGCTACATAATGTGTTGGAATATAATCATCGTTGTAATCATGGATCGTCATCACTTTAAAAGTAGTAAAAGCAGGATCATAATACATCACCGTTGGTGTAAATTTCACATTTTTAAATAATGTTTCCTGCGTATCAAAATCATACTGTAAGGTAAAGCTGGCCATACCGCCAACCATACCTTCATTGGTATCCTGTGCACTTAAAAAGTTTCCTAAAGAATAATAGCACAAAGTATCCTGTTTTTCGCCTTGGATGATTTCTGTCGGTTTGATGACATGCGGATGTGTTCCAATAATAACTTCAACGCCCCACTCATTCATCTTTTGCGCCAAGGCTTGTTGATCTGCTTCAATTTCTGTATGATATTCCGTTCCCCAATGCATGGAGACGATCTGCACATCGCTGATTTTCGATAATGCTTCCATATCCTTTTGAATTTGATCTTCATCGATTAATTCCACTAACCATGGCATATCTTCCGGCAGTGGAATTCCATTCAAACCATAGGTATAGCCTAAAAGGCCTACCTTGATACCGTTCACTTCACGGACGATGTATTGATTAGATTCTTCTTCACTGCGATATGCTCCTGTCACCGAAATATCCGGATAGTTTTCATGAAGATAGTTTAATTCCGCCAGTAAGGCATCGCTACCTTTATCTAAACTGTGATTACTGCTGGCAGCTAACCAGTCAAATCCTGTATTGGCAACCGCATCCAAGATTTGTGTCGGGCCGTTAAACTGCGGATAATGACTTAATCCGAACTCTTCACCCGCACAAATTGTTTCCTGATTGATAAAAGAAAGATCGGCCGGTTCAATATAAGGCTTCATCAAGGCATAGTCTTCATTAAAATCATAATCGGTGGCACCCATTTCATATTGCGAAAAAATAGCCTGATGAATCAAATTATCGCCTACGCCCGCAAAGGTAAAGGATGAACTGCCTTTTTCTTCTTTCGATTCAGACTTTGTTTCGGTTTCCTGCTTCACAGTCTCTTGTTTAGGGCGCATAAAATACATAGCACCGGAAACAATGCTTGATCCCACTGACAGCACAACTAAGATAGCTAATAAATATAAAAATACACGTTTGTTTCTATTCATGTCTTAATCATACCAAAATTAAATACGAAAAAGAACATCATTGTCGATGTTCTTTGATTTCTTTATTCCATTAAATTCTTTTTTATGTTATCTATATCTTTCAAAGATAATCCTAGATGTGATAAATAATGACCTGCTGTGCCAAATTGACTTTTTAGCCATTTCCTTGTTCGTATCATATCATCAACCGGTGATGTGAAGAACATATTCATGGCAGAAGGATACTGCTGACGAATTTTGGCAAAAGGTTTCTTCATATAATACTGACTGACCGTATAATCTGCCAGAATATGTTCTTCTTTGACCTGCACAAGATCCAACAACAACATTGACACAACACCGGTACGATCTTTGCCTGCCGTACAATGGAATAAGGTCGGGTGTTTTTGTACAGAAAGCAATTTGAATATATCTGCAAGTTTATCTTGTTGTTGCTCAAGCATGCCTATATAAATAGAACTCAGGTTCGATAAAGAGGAGTTTTTAAAGCCACTAGAAGCCATATTATCTAGTAAGCTCGTTTGAACAATTTGAATAGGACATGGGTATATAGACTTACTTGATTCAATTTCCGTCTTTGATCTAAGATCAATAATCAAATCGATATTCAGATCACAAACAGTCTTCCATCCTTCTTTAGAAACATTTGATAAACTGTCAGACCGATAATAATGTGCTTTTGTCCTTTTATTTTCATATGTCGGATAATTTTCAAGAGAACGAAAATTATAAGTCGTTTCTATCGCCAAAGGTTTATTGGCAACTTTTAAAAATTCAGTCATCACTGACTCCATACTTCTTCTTTCATATTGGCACGAATATAGATAATAGCACCTACAAGACATAACAGGAACATTAGCACGGAGAGAGCAGCCGCTCTTTCATAATCCATATACGTTGCACTTTGTTGATACAGAAGAACACCCAACATATCCGGATTATTAGGACCGGTTAAATACGGAATGGTAAAAGAACCGATTTGTCCCATTAAAATAAACGTTCCTGAAACGATCAAATCTTTATAAACCAGTGGCAAAATGATCGTCTTTAAAATTGTAAACCATCCTGCTCCGGCATCTCTTGCACTTTCAATATATGAATCATTAACATTAGATAAAGCCGCCGCCGATAACATCATCGCCGCAAAAGGAATTGAAAACCATAGATTACAAATAATAATTCCTTTCATATCATAAAGAAGGCCCGGTTGAAAATTAATTCCGAATAAAAGTAAGAACCGATTAATAAAACCAGAATCTTTAATAACATTCATAACAGCATATACCGCTGCAATCCCCAGAATAAAACGAGGAAGTAAATAAATCTTGCTTAAAAAACGACTGATCGGGCTATGCGAAAACCGCATATACAGTACTAAAAGAAAACTAAACGCCACACTGAGGAAAGTGACACTTAAAGCCACTTCCACAGTGAAGATCAATGATTGAAATGCCGTTCCACTACTTAGAAAGTATCCATAATTATCTAAAGTAAATGCGCCATCTGCCGTATGAAACGATTGAATTAAAGTATCGATAACTGGCAAAATTACAACTAAAACCATAATGGCAACAGCAGGAAGCACCATCAGATAAGGCAGCCATTTGTACTCTTTTACATGAGCCATAATGGATCTCCTGTTACTGAGCTAAAATTCCAACTTCTTCAGTCCAACGTGTTTGTGCATCGACTTGAAGTGTTCCTACTGAGAAATAACGCAAAGAATCGGCTTCGGTTGCTTCCAACCATTCTGGATGATCAATACCTTCTAATTTGCTGGAATCTACAACAGGGCTTGCATACATCTGATTCCAGTCAATGGCCTGGGCTTCATAACTCAGCATATAATCAATAACATAATAAGCTGCTTCTTTATCTTTTGCGATGGAAGGAATCAACAAACCGGCCAATGCCCCACCAAATGCAGGATCGATCTGTGTCATTTCAATAGAATCTGGTAAAGTACCCATATTTTTTTGAGAAAGTACCATGTTCACAAAAGCTGGTGTCATATCAATTTGTCCATTAGCTAATAAATCTAAAGATCCCTGATTCTTAACTGGATATTGAACAGAGCCAGATGTTTGATACAAATCTGGATGTAATTCCTTCAACAAATTGATCGCATTATCCCATTCTGTCTGATGTTCCGTTTCCCACTTTTCATCAGAAGAAGTAGCCGCTTCTTCTGGAAGCTGATTGTAAATCGATGTCAATAAGAAAGATAACCCACTACCACCTGTTGTCGGATCACAATAAGTAAATTTACCTGGATTGTCATGAATCCACTGATACAATTCATCTGCCGTTTCAGGGACATCTTTTACATTATCTGAATTATATGCCAACATGATATTTGTAGCTCGATACGGAATGAAAGTATCACCTACAACATTTTCTGTATAAATCAGATTATCATAGTTTTCCAATTTACTGGTATCGATCGTTTCAAAGAAGTCATCTGAAGTTTGTGCAATAATTGTTGAAATATAAGTGTCATCATAAGCTACAATATCAAAATCAGTGTCCGTTTCTCCGGCTTCATAAGCTGCCACCAAACGATCTGTTAAACTTTGCTCATTGGTTCCGGAAGTAATAAACTGAATTTCCATCTTTGCATGCTTGCTATACTCAGGATCCGAATTAAACTCATCGGCAATAGCCTGTAAAGCATCTCCTACTTCCTGTCCTCCTGAGCTCCAAAGTGTTACTGTAGGCACTTCTTCACTGGAAGTATCTGTAGTACTAGAGCCACAGCCTGCCAATCCGGCTACCATAGCGCCACATGCTAATACAGCTAAAGATTTGTGTAATACACTTGATACTGTTTTTTTCATCTTTTTTCTCCTTCTTCTTAGTTTTGTACAGGAAATTCCTGCACACGATTAAATTTATAGGCAACGCGATCCCCAATTTGATAGTCCGCGCTTCCCCCTTTAGGTATATAGGCTTTGATTGTTTGCTGTTTTTCATTTTCAATCAAGAGTTGGGTATAATGCCCCAATGGCATTACATTTTGAACAACAGCTCCCTGGCCATGTTCGATCAAAATATCTTCTGGTCGAATTGCCAGTTCTTTTGATCCTTCCTGCACAAAATTCATTTCTCCGATGAATCCGGCAACAAATCGGCTGCTTGGATGATCATAAACTTGATCCGGAGTGTCCAATTGTTCGATACATCCTTGATTCATAACCGCAATACGATCGGAAATAGCCAAAGCTTCTTCCTGGTCGTGAGTTACAAAGATAATCGTTAATCCGGCTTCTATCTGAATACGCTTTAATTCTTCACGCATTTGTTGTCGAATCTTCGCATCTAATGCCGAAAATGGTTCATCTAGTAATAATAAAGAAGGTTTTAATACCAAAGCTCTGGCTATCGCAACACGCTGTTGCTGTCCTCCGGAAAGCTGCGATGGATATTTCTTTTCAACACCGCTCATTTTAACCATCTCCAACATTTTTTTAATCATTCTATCTATATCTTTTTTCGGTGTCTTTCTTAGTTTTAATCCAAAAGCCATATTTTCATAAACGGTCATATGGGGCCACAGATTATAACTTTGAAAAACCATACCTGTCGGTCTTTTTTCTGGTGGAAGATCTTGAATAGCTACTCCGTCTAACGTCATAATGCCCGAATCAATTTTATGAAAACCGCCAATAGAGCGTAGGATTGTTGTTTTTCCACATCCACTTGGTCCTAAAAGCGTTAATAACTCCTGATCATATACATCAAGTTCGATATTCTCAACGCCTTCTTTTTGACTGTACTTTTTCGTCAGCTTTTCAATATGCAACTTTACTTTTTTATCTGCCATAAAAATCCTCCTACATCTTCATTCCATTGGATAACGCTTTGGCACTGAGATATTTTCTAAACACAATCAGTAATAGAATGGAAGGAATCAACAAAATGACCGCAACTGTATCTGGATAGGACATGATAATTCCATACAGTTGACTTGGCATCGTATGAACATTTGGCAATCCAATCAACAAAGATCCTTGTGCCTCTTCCATAGATCCTAAAAAGGTATATAAACTTGCTACAATAATTCCCGGTTTTGCCATGGGCAAAGTAATCATAAAGAAGGTTCTTAAAGGGCCAGCTCCTACATCACGGGCACTTTCTTCCTGTTGCCTATGAACAGTTCTAAACGCTCCACTTGGAATCCAAATCATAAACATCATCGTATTAATAATATGGACTAAAATGACACCTGGAAACGTACCAATTAAATTTAACTTATAGAAAATGACAGTCATTGCCGTATAAATTCCCATTTTTGGAAATGCATTGGTAAACAAGAAACTTAGTCTCACCAAACTTCTTCCTTTAAATTTATATCTGGCAATTGCATAAGCAGCTGGAAGACATACTAATAATGAGATAAAAGTAACAACTATTGCTAAAATCAAAGATGTAAAAATACTTGAAACCAAAGTATCTCTTTGTAAGATATATTCCCACCAGCGGAACCCATAAGTTTGTGGTATTACGTCTGGATATTGATACTCTCCGGCAAAAGACAAAAACAACATGTGAACTAATGGTCCATAGAAGAGAAGTAAGAATACCGCTCCTACGATATACTCCCAAAACTTATTTTTACCTAGTGTATAATAGAGTCTTCGCATTTTATGTCCTCCAATATAATGGTCTTGCTATCGCAATTCGATCATTGCCACCAAACAGCTCAAAGATCGTAACGTGCGCATTTTCAATCAAAACTGTGTAATCTTGATGCAAGTTCACCATTTGCTCAATGATATTGCCATTGTCACTTGTCATTTTTAAAGTAAATGATCCCTCCGGCAAACTTTTCCAAGCATGATATCCACTTGGCTCAAAATGAATTTTAACTTTATCTTGATCTTGTTTTAATTCAATTAGAGGTCCTTTTGTCACCATTGTTCTTTGGGTTAAAATGGATGAAAGTACTTTCTCGCTATTAGGTCGCATATCCTTTTCATCAACCTCACAAAAAGTGATAATAACATCGTTATCTTCCGGCGCTTTGTGAATATCTTTGCCTGTAACTGCCGCTAAACGATATCCCTGCAATACTTTCTCTTTCCAAAAATCAACAGCTTGCCCATTTCCCGTAAAGAAACATTCATCACTGACTGACGAATCGTTAGATTGTGCCGATGTATTATATATTTCAATATAATCAATCAAGGACCAATCATGAACTTCCATTTCAAATCGGCACCCGACCATAATCGGTTTACCAATGCAAAATGGATGTGCCAGGCCAATCGCGCGTGCTCCATTTTTTCGCATAGAAACAAAAAATGGTTCTGGATGCCTTGGATCTAAATCTGAAAAATCGATCATACGAGTCATTCCCAGCCCTAAAACATGGCCATAATAAGTCGTCATTTCAATTCCTTTGATCAAACTCAAATCCATATTGTGCTGTGAGATCATAGCTTGCATTTCTTCCTGACCTGATGCGGTATTATGATCAGTAAGTGCAATCACTTGAAACTCATGATCTTGTGCATATTGTGCCAATTGTTCAGGTGTTAATGCCCCATCCGAATGAATGGTATGATTATGTAGCTCTGCGCGGATAAACATTACTGATTTCCTCCTTTTACGACCAAACGATAAGGTGTACGATCTTGGACAACATTAAACACTTTGATTTGTACTTCTAATAGCCCTTCAATTTTACAAGGAATAAAACCTAAGCTTGCTTTATCAGCACTCAGTTCAATGTATTTTTCTGTTGCATCGTAATGAGCACTACCAGCACAAAAGCCATCTACAATAACTGAAAGATTGAGTTCTGCTTTTGGTCTTTGCATAAACACTTGAATCTGTTCTTGATCTAATTCAACAGATGCATCATTACAGGAAATAGCTTTTCGACATTGATCTTCCAATGTTCCATCATCAAGAATTTCACGCTTTGAAAAATGAAATTCTATATAGATTGACTTAATATCTTTAGGCAATGGACTTTTATACACAATATCTCCTTGCCAGTCTGTTGAAATCTCTCCACGCATCTCCCATAAAACGCGTAATTCTTTTGGCTCCATCAAATCTCTCCCTTCCTACACCGTAAATGTAATATCTTGGTTTTGCCATCTCCATCAATAAATCGCTAAATGAAAATAAAAAAAAAGTAAAAGTAATGACAGATATGTCAAACTTTTACAGTTTTACCTTCTACTTACATGACATTTACTTAAAATTGAGTTTTCTTTTCTTTGACAAAACTTATAATACATATATGAAAAAATACACAAAACATAAGCAGGAAATTGAAGAACAAATCTTAGAAAATTCTCTTCAGTTATTTTGTAAAAAGGGGCTCAATGTATCCATGAGCATGATTGCATCTCAATGTCATACCACTAGAGCAACTCTTTACAAATATTTTTCAGATTCAGATACGATCATGTGGGCCATCATCAAAAAGTTCTTTGAAAAATTAGGAAATTTGTTATATCAAGAAACACCACAAAATGCTTGGAATCGATACTTTATTTATTTTGAATCTATGATTTCTTTATATAAAAGTAATCCTAACTGGTTTCTATTTCTTTCTCTCTTTTTTCCTGAATACCAAAAGGAAAGCTCTACAATTCTTAAAGAAAGATATAAAATGTTCTTTACAGACGGTGCATTTGGAACCACTGATACTGTCAATTTTTTAGAGCAAGATTTTTATGATGGATCAATACGCATGGATTATCAGGCGCACAGTACAGCTGTTTCTGCCGCCTACATGGCTTGTTTTACTTTGATTGGAATTCCAGCTATCGACCAGGAACTCACCATCAAATACAACATGCCTCCTATAGAATTTGCACAAAATGCATTTTCTATTTTCTTAGAAGGCCTAAAGCCTTAATTCACTAGACAGAACATAAACTTTTTAGACATTGCATGCTCAACAATGTCCCTTTCTTATCCACTTCCGGTTCCAAAGAAAGAATACAATCACATGTTTCCTGTATTGACTTTACTAATGTTTTATAGTCAATATTCCCATTCAATAGCGGAACATGCACAAACGGTTTTACAAGCCCGGAAACATAATGATAGTTTTTCAAGTGAATATGCCCTATATATGGATATAGATGCAGCAGTTCTTCTTCCAGGCTCCAATCCATATATTCTTTAGGCACATTTTCTCGAATGGCACGATAAGAGTTGGCCGGATCCCATAACAGCTTTAAATACGGATCATTGATTTCCTGTACGACTTGTAGTGTCATTTTTCCTTTTGGTAAATGGGAGTAGGGACAATTCTCCAGCATTAATGTCACATGATTTTTTTTAGAAATATCCAAAGCTTTTTTAATGTTCTCGATGATCTTCTCAAAATCTAGTTTGGTTCCATAAGGACCTTTTCGATTATCCGGCCAGCGAAATGGAAAAATACGAATCTTTGGACAATCTAATTCGTTGGCTATCCAACAAGCATTCTCCAATACTTTTAAATGGTATTCCAAATCCCCTTGTATCGAATAAAAGCCTGGATTAAATAAAGAAACCTCATCCCCCTGATACAGAGGACATAAAAAGAATAGAGTACTGGCAATATTGGATACTTTGACATGATATCGATTCAACAGATGTTTGATTATTTCCACTTCTTCTTTGGTACATGTTTCAATAGAATGACCAAATACATTATGCAGCTCTACATATTCATAGCCCTCTTTGACTATAATTTTTAAAGCCTCTTCTAAATTCTGACTCACCTGATCGCTGATGATGGAAAGTTTCATGATCTCACCTCATGATTATCATAACATTATAATGTTTATTCCTTATAAAAAGATTGGATTTTTTGATCCAATCTTACTGTAACAATGTTTGAATTGTTTCTTCTAAATCTTGTGCTGTCAGCTTGAATTCTTTTTGAAGGAATTCCGGTGTACCCACCTGACCAAACCTTTCATTTACACCATGGCGTTTAAAAGACACATTGATTTGATTTTCCGCAAGCACTTCGGCAACGGCACTTCCTAAACCGCCTGTAATCGAATGATTTTCAAAGGTCACAACTGCTTTTTTTCCTTTTGCTTCTTTGATGATCAAGTCTTTATCCAATGGTTTGATACAGAACATATCGATTACAGAAACTGAAAGATTTTGTCCTTCCAGGCTTTGTGCACAATCCAGGGCATCACTGACGATCTGACCGGCTGTTATGATCAGTACATCCGATCCTTTCTGTAAAAGATTTCCTTTTCCCAGTTCAAAAGTAGATCCTTCCTGATAGACATTGCGGCATGCCTTACGATTGGCCCGGATATAATGAACACCTTTTCTTTTCGCAAACTCTTCAATGATCCAGGCTAACTGTACTTCATCCGCGGCATCACAAACGATGGTATTAGGAATCGCCCGCATCAATGCCATATCTTCCCATGTTGTATGCGTTCCGCCGTTAGGACCTGCACAAAAGCCTGGATCAGAACCATAAATATTGATCGTATTTCCGGCATAGGCTCCGGATAAATAAATCTGATCATATACGCGTCTTGTCGCAAAAGGTCCGAAGGTGTGCATAAACGGTTTAAAGCCAACCGTTGACATTCCGGCACTGACACCCACCATATTGGCTTCGCTGATGCCACATTGAATAAAACGATCTGAATAAGTCTTGGCAATATCGGTAAACTTGCTGGCACCGCCAAGATCCCCATCGAGGGCGACAATATTCTCATCGGTTTCCATCAGTTTAAGCAATGTATCGACAAAAACAGAACGCAGTTCTTTCCCTTTCTTTGTACGATCTTCTGTCCGTTTAAACATGAGAAGTTTCCTCCTTTTGAATGTATGCTTCCAGCTCTTGAATCGCCTGGTTGGTAGCCGCATTGATTTCATCCGTATTAAATTTAACCGAATGATTGGCCATCATATTTTCAAAATAAGGCACTCCGGCTCCCTTGATCGCATCTAAGACGATACATACTGCCTGATCTTGCACTTGTTTGACTTTTTCGATAGCTTTATCAATTGCTTCAACGCTATTTCCTTTTGCGGTTTCTACATGGAAGCCAAACGCTTTCATCTTTTCCGCAATATCAAATGGATTCATAATATCTTTGGTATAACCATCCAATTGTTTTTTATTGTCATCAATGATCACGATACAATGGTTCATACGATAATGTGCCAAATATTGGAAAGCTTCCCAACATTGTCCTTCATTAAGTTCTCCATCCCCAACAATACAATACACATAAGCTTTGGAGCCCTTTAATTTTAATCCTGTCGCAATTCCGGCGGCCGAGCTTGTACCTTGTCCTAATGACCCGGTTGTCATATCCACGCCCGGTGTTTTTAAACGATCCGGGTGGCTGGGAAGATTCGTTCCGCCCTCATTTAATGTATAAAGCCAGGAAGGGTCAAAATATCCTTTTTCGGCCAATACACTATACCATCCAGGACCGGCATGACCTTTGGACAATACCACTCTGTCACGATCTGGCATTTGGGGATTCTTAGGATCTATATGAAGCTGCTTACCATATAAAACACTCATCAGCTCAACAATAGAAAGAGAGCCTCCCAGATGTCCATATCCTCGATGCTGCAGCATTTTAAGCACATCCAATCGTATCCTGGCAGCCAACAGTTCTAAATCTCGTTTTTGCTCTTGATTCATATGTCATCCTCCTCAGTTAGAATAAGGGAGGAGCTTTCAGCCCCTCCGATTGATTAAAGACCAAATTTTTCTCTGAGTTTTGTTTCCATTTCGTTAAGATCCATCAGCTGGTCTAAAATGATCTTATTTTTTAAATGTGTAACCTGTGGCTCTAAATCTTTTCCGACCACAAACAAATCAGCACTTCCTTCTGTGATTTCTCCGATGGCGGTATGTTCCACGCTTACACCTTTGATTCCAAGCTTCTGAAGAACTTTTTCAACGTTCATCCCAACGATCATACTGCTTCCCAATCCCTGGCCGCAGCAACACATAATTTTTCTGATTTCCATAAAGTTCAATCCTTCTTTCTTTTATTCAGCTGCCATAGTTTCTTTCTTTTTCGGTGCTACAAAGTTATAAATAATAGGCAGCAGATATACAACGATACATACGATCAACAAAGCAGATCCCTGCACGTACTGTGCAATGTTTCCAAATACGATTCCCATCCATGAGAAGTCAGCATCAGAGAATGTACAGTTGGCAAAGTTCAGTGCCCCCATAACCGGCATACAGATAGCTGGCAAGAAAGTAATCAATAATCCGTGCATGAAGGATCCAAATACACATCCCTTTAATCCACCTTCGGCATTGCCAAATACACCGGCTGTGGCACCACAGAAGAAGTGTGGAATAACACCTGGCAGGATCAATGCCACCGGAACAAAGGCACTGTTGATGAATACCAGAATGAATAAACCTACGATACCACCTAAGAAAGATACTAAGAATCCGATCAGTACCGCATTTGGTGCATAAGGGAATACAACCGGACAGTCGATAGCCGGAATGGCACCTGGAACCAGTTTTTCCGCAATACCACGGAAAGCCGGAACGATTTCACCAACGATCAGACGTACACCACTTAAGATGATATAAACACCACCGGCAAAGCTTAAACCAGATGTGATGGCCCATACAGCCCAATGTGCCTGTGTTTCAGCTCCCACATTCAACAATCCGCCTAAGTTTGTATAAGTTGCCAATAAAGCTTCCGGATCTTCGGCCAAGATTCCTTTACCTACCGCAATACCGGCAACGATCAAAAAGAATACGACCATGGTCAGACCAATAGCTACCGTTGTATCACGCAAGAATGTCAAACGCTGTGGGAAGTTGATATCTTCACTGGATTTGCTGCCTTTAAACAATTTTCCACACTGTGCCGCAAACCAGTAACCGGCTCCACCAAAGTGTCCAAAACCTAAACCATCGACTTTGACGATCTTTTTCATGGTAGGCTGACAAATTGCCGGAGAGAAAGCCATGATAAATCCCAGAAGCAGACCGCCGCCGATCCACAACTGAACACCTGTTAAACCACCGACATTCAGAATAACCGCTAACATACATGCCATATACAATGTGTGGTGACCTGTTAAGAAGATGTAATGCCATCTGGAGAATCGGGCGATCACGATATTAGCGATCATACCGATACACATGATATACGCTGTATCTGTTGCGAAATCCTGCAATCCTAATGAAACGATAGCTTCATTGTTTGGCACAACGCCCTGCATATTGAACGCATAGTTGAAAATATCACCAAATGCATTCAATGAACCTGTCTGCAGGAAGCTGGAACCTGCACTCAGTACTAAAAACCCAACAATCGTTTTTACTGTTCCCTTAACGATATCTTCAATGGGTTTTCTCTGAAGCGCCAACCCCAATAATGATAATAGACCTACTAAAATGGCCGGGGTTGACAATATGTTAATGACAAAATCTAACATATATCTCTTTTTCCTCCTCTTTACTCAACGCTTATTTATTTTCGCAAGTACTGGAGATAAACAGGTCATATATCTCTTTTGTACTTGGTGCGTCCAAAATTTTTTGAACCTTTTCAGGATCTGAAAATATATTGCTTACGGATTGAATTCCTTCCATATGACTCACTCTGTCTTTGGCAACCAAAGTCACAAGCACTCTGACATCATAACCATCCGGCGAAAATTTTACCGGCTTCTTTAATACGGTCACCGCCATCTGTGTCTCGTTGACACCGGCTGCCAGACTGGCATGAATCAGCGCCAGATTTTCACACAGCACATAATATGGACCAAATTTTTCTGTACTCTCAAACACGGCTTTTTCATATTCTTCGGTACAGAATCCCTGCTCGATCATCGGCCGGCAGGCTACTTTGACAGCTTCTTTCCAATCGGAAACGCTATCGATCATGAAACAGTTTTTTTCTTGAATCAAATCTGTGATCATTCTTTTCTCTCCTACCTTTGTCGTTGTTTTCTACCCAAATTATCAATGTCGATTCTTGCGAAAACAAGACCAAACTTTTTCCCAAACTTGTGCAATGCATTAGTTGCAAATATCTTCAAAATAAAACACTTTCCTTATATATGCACCTTGTTTCTACAAACATTTTCGTATTTTGATTGCACAAAAAATCTAGGAAATGCGAAAAAATCTGTACTCGTTTTCCCTTTTTGGAGTTGGTAATATTAAACATGTTAAAAGGAGTGTAAATTTCTATGACAACCATGCAAGCGGCTGTTTTCGTGACCCTGCTATTTATCGCACTGGCCATTCCCTTTATCGTGCGAAGTATTGTCTGGTCACGTTTTATCAATCAGATGAAAAAAGGAGATGCACAAAAAGCCCTTTCCATTTTACGGTCTAAAAGCTATAAGCTTCTTTTCAGCGAATATGATCAAAACTGGAATATTCTTCGTGTGTATATCTCGCTTGGAGATTATAAGAAAATTGCCGCACAAGTAGAGTTGATGTTTCAAAAGCCTCTTTCCGAAAGACAAACTTATCAGATCGCAAGTCAGACATACTTTTATTTTCTGGATGCGCAAAATAAAGAATGGTCTAAGTTTCTTTTGGAAAAGATCAAAGATTCCAAGCACCCCGAAGAATATGAATACGACTGTATGTTATATCGGATCATGATCGAAAAAGAGAGTAAAGATATAGAAACGATCGAAAAAATGCTTTCCAATAAGGAAAAGGATGTTGTAAAAAAGAGTGACCGGGAAGATCATGCATTCCATATCGGCTTGCTCCAATATTTACTGGCTCTGCAATATGGATATCAGGGAAATACATCAAAAAAAGAAAGTTATGCCAGAAAAGCCAGAAATAATTTGAAAAACACGCCCTATTACCGAAAGGCAAAACAACTTATCGCACACGGTTAAAGAGAAAGGAAGATTCTATGTCGATTATCTATACATTGGATAAAAGATGTCAGGAAATATTAAAGATACTCATGTATGCCAAAGGATATGTCAAAGCACAGGATCTGGCCGATGAGCTTCATATTTCCAAAAGAAGTATTTATTACGACTTGACGAAAATCAATGAATGGTTGACAGACAACGATCTTCCATTGCTGATCCAGGAAAGAGGAAAAGGCGTATTAGTTTCATCCCAGGCCATTTCCTTGATTCAGAAGAAAATGGATTCGCAAGATATGGGCAACCTTCAAGTCTTCACACCGGAAGATAGACAATACATTGAAATCTGCACGATGATCTGTAAAAACCGAAAATTGTATATCGAAGATTTTATCGACTTATGTCAGGTCAGCCGTAATACCATCATTAATGATTTAAAAGCTGTGATCCGCTTTTTGAAACAATACAATATAGAACTGCATTATGATATTAAATCCGGTTATGAAATTATAGGAGAGGCTGTCAAAAAAAGAGCCATCTTTTTCATGCTGTTTCCTCAGATATTAAACCATTATCAAAACAGAAAGATACTCACAGAATATGAAGAAGAAGTCATCCCTGTCCTTTCCAAACTTCGATGTATCGAAGAAGAATTGGATACTGAATATGTCAGTGGAATTTTACCTACTTTGGCTTTATTTATGGCCACCTTGCCAAATCAACACGACACGTTAAATTTTGCGGATATGGATGAAGAAGAAATTGTACAAACCAAAGAATACAACCTGGTCCAAAAATACTTTTCCACTTTAGATACCAATGAAAAGATCTATGTGACCCTGCATCTTTTAGGTTCTCGATTACAGACGATTCCGGTAAATGTTTCCAAAGAACAAGGAGAAACCTATGAAATGTCTAAATTATTGGTTTCTGAGTTTGAAAGACTTTCATACACTTATTTTAAACAGGAAGATGAACTGATCAATGCGATCAATGCGCATTTAAAAACATCATTGTATCGTTATCGATACGGTATTCAATTAGGAAATCCTTTACTGAACAATATAAAAACAGAATATGAAGAATTGTTTGAACTGACAAAGCGAGCCTGTCATGTTCTGGAAAAGAAAATCGGTACGATGATCAGTGATGCAGAAGTGGCTTATCTGACTCTTCATTTCGGTGCTTTTTTAACCATTAATCAAGATGATAAAAAAGAATTTCGCATTTTGATCATTTGCCCCAATGGTATTGGAACCGGAAATATGCTGCGCAATGAAATCACAGCTTTGATTCCTCAGGCTACAGAAATCTGTAACCTGCCATTAAGCTTATATAATGAAAATCATGGTTATGATATCATCATATCGACGGTCATTCTTCCCAAAGAGGAAAAGCTTGTTGTCGTGCATCCTATTTTGACCGATCAGGATCGAGTAACGATCTTAAGGAATTGTATGTACACCGATCCTCATGCGAAAATGCAGATTGATGAGATTACAAAAATCGCAAGCAGTTATATGAACCATACCAATTTGATCAAATTTCAAAAAAGTCTGCAGGAATATTACTCAAGCATTCAGATTCCTAAAGTACCGCACCGAAACTTCGGACAGACGTTATCGTATTATCTGTCTTCAAATCATATTCAAGTATGTTCCAGAGAAGTTGATTGGGAAGAAGCATTACGTATTTCCTGCAAGCCTTTATTAGAAGATCAATCTATTTCGGAAAACTATGTCAATGCCATTATCAATGATCAAAAATATAAAGGACTTTATATGTTCCTGGCCGATGATCTGGTGCTTGCCCATTCTGCCATTGAAAACGGTGTTCATCATGTGGATGTCAGTCTTTGTACCTTTAAAAAACCGGTTCGTTTTCTAAATGGAAAATATGCTAGAATTATATTAGTATTGGCGGCTGAAGACCAGACAAAACACATTCGTATTCTAAACGATGTACTCGATATTTTCTCCAAGAAAAAAAGTATCGATCAAATCGTGGATCTGGATTCACCGTTGGAAATCAGCCATTATATTGCCACACACATTGATTAGGGGAGGACTTATGTACACAAAATCAGAAATCGCAAAAAAATTTGATCACACTTTCTTAAAGGCATTCGGAACTAAAAAGACAATTGATACCTTATGCCAGGAAGCTAGAGAACTTCATACATACAGCGTATGCGTAAATGCATGTTGGGTATCTACATGCAAAGAGAACTTAAAAGATTCCGATGTAAAAGTATGTTCGGTCATTGGTTTTCCATTAGGACAGTGCGGATTGGAAACAAAGTTGTTTGAATGTAAATATGCCATTGAACAAGGCGCAGATGAGATCGATTATGTAATTGATGTAGGACAGGCAAAAATGCACAACTGGGATTATATCCAAAAAGAAATGGATCAGCTGACACAGCTTTGTCATGATCATCAGGTAAAGATCAAGGTCATCTTCGAAAACTGTTATTTGGAGAAAGATGAAATTAAAAAACTAAGTGAAATTGCCAAAGAAGTAAAGCCTGACTTTATCAAAACCAGCACCGGATTTGGTACCGGAGGTGCTACCGTAGAAGATGTAAAGCTGATGAAAGAAACAGTCGGCGATTTAGTAGAAGTCAAAGCGGCTGGCGGTATTCGTGACTGGAATACCTGCCAAGTTGGAAGCCGGTGCGACACGTATCGGAATCAGCGCTTCGAAAGCCGTATTAGATGAAATTCAATAATTTTTCCGTGAAACTCTCACGGGTTTTCTTTATACTTAAATTATGAACATTACAAAAATTCACGGTCTGTACTGGAGTGCAACCGGTCACACCAAAAAAATTGTAACCCATATCTGCCACTTTCTTTCACAGTCTTTAAATCTTCCTGTATGTGAAACAGATATTACTTCCTTTGAAGCACGACAAAATGATCTTGAAATTCCTTCCACTTCATTTGTTGTTTTTGGGATGCCTACTTACGCAGGAAAGCTGCCTAATAAGATCATGCCTTATATTAAAGAACATATACATGGAAACCAAACTTACGTACTTCCAATCGTCACCTTTGGAAACCGAAGCTTTGATCATGCGTTAGCTGAACTTTGTTTTCTCTTATCCGAAAATCATTTTTGTATCACAGGCGCAGCTGCCCTTGTCTGTGAACATGCGTTTAGTAAAAAGATTGCCACCGGCCATCCCAATGCAAAAGATTTTCAACAAATTGATGACTTTTTAAACAATATTCTTGATAATATACCAAATCATCGGACACTTTCTACGCCGATTCCCGGTGATCCCAAAGCACCTTACTATATTCCAAAAGGAATCGATGGAAAGCCTGTTAATTTTTTAAAAGCCAAACCGATGACAGACATGAGTCGTTGTGATCGATGCGGTCTTTGTGCCAAATACTGTCCTATGCATTCCATCAATCTACAAGATCCATCTCAAGTACCTGGCATCTGCATCAAGTGTCAGCGTTGTCTGCAGATTTGTCCTAAACAAGCAAAGTATTTTGATGATCCATCCTTTTTATCACATGTGCAAATGTTGGAAACCAATTATACCCAGGTTAAAAAGAATCAATTCTTTTTCTAGTCAAATCGTGATAAAATCTAAAAAGAAGAAGGAGATGATCTTATGTGTACCAGTTTTACTTATGTCAATCAAGACTTTTACTTTGGAAGAAATCTGGACTTGGACTGTGGCTTTGGTGAAGAAGTTGTGATAACACCTCGTCATTATCCTTTCACCTTTCATCATAAAGAAACAATCACCAATCACTATGCGATGATCGGTATGGCAACTGTCATCGATAATACGCCTTTATATGCCGAAGCAGTCAATGAAAAAGGGCTGGGTATGGCAGGACTGCAATTCAGTCAAAATGCCGTCTATTTCCCATACAAAGAAGATCAGGATAATATTGCCTCTTTTGAGATCATTCCATGGATCTTATCCCAATGCGAAACTGTTCATCAAGCTTGGCAGTTATTAGAACATGTTAATATCTTAGATATTGCGTTTAAAGAATCGGTTCCTAATTCGCCATTACATTGGATCATTGCCGATAAAGAACAAGCGATTGTTGTAGAGTCAGTCCAGGAAGGATTAAAAGTCTATGAAAACCCTATCGGTGTTTTAACAAACAACCCTCCATTTGATTTTCATCGTTTAAACCTGACACAATATCTTAACCTTACCAAGTCCTATCCTGAAAATCGTTTTGATAAAAGTATCGATTTAAAACCCTATGCTGTAGGCATGGGAGCATTAGGACTTCCGGGAGATGCCAGCAGTGTGTCTCGATTTGTCAAGACGGCTTTCTTAAAACACAACCTTTATTCTGATGGTACCGAAAGCGATAATGTTCAACAATATTTTCGTGTTCTTCAACAAGTCGCCATGGTTAAAGGAACGGTTATGACAGATAAAGATACTATGGATCATACCCTTTACTCTTGTTGCATCAATGCCACAAAAGGTATTTATTACTATGCGACTTATGAGAATGCTGCCATCCAAAAGATCAATATGCACGATCAAGATTTGAATGATACAAAGCTGGTACAGTTTGCCCTTAACCGGCAACCTGAAATCTTCTAACGTATCGAAAAAATTCATTAATTTGTTGTTAAGAACTGATTTCTCATTTAACAGGACTCGGTTCTTTTTATTTTGTCGATGTGACTTTTTTTCTATCCCATCTTGTAAGAATACATTTATAGATCCTTTAAATAACAAGGTACAAAGGATGTCTATGATAAAAACATTTTCCTCTATTTTATGCTAATTTACAGGACATATGTCCATGTTTTAAATGAGTTTCTCTACTACAATAACAAGAGATTTCCCAAAGGAGAGTTAAAAATTATGAATCCAAACATCGATCATGAGCAACCTGTATCCAAACTTTATATGCAGCTTGCCATTCCCTTAGTTTTTTCTATGGTCATCACTTTAGTATATAATCTGACCGATACTTTTTTTGTCGCAGCTACGGCCAATACCGACTTGGTAGCCGGTGTTTCCCTAGGTGCACCCGTATTTACCTTTTTAATGGCTCTAGGTAATATTTTTGGTCAGGGTGGATCATCCCTGCTGGCCCGTTTATTAGGTCAAAATCGAATAGAAGATGGACGCCATGTCAGTGTATGGTGTTTCTATCTCTCATTAATGGTTGGCTTTGTGATCGGTATACTGTTGATACTTTTTCAAAAGCCGATGTTATCTCTTTTAGGAGCTGACAAAGAAACCTTCGACTATGCCAAAGAATATTACATTTGGCTGGCTATAGGGGCGCCTGTCATTGTAAACTCCTTTGTCCATACCAATCTTCTTCGAACAGAAGGCTTGGCAAAAGAGTCAATGATCAGTACGATTGGCGGTGCCATAGTGAATATCCTACTTGATCCACTTTTGATTTCAACAATGGATCTTGGTGCTGCCGGAGCAGCCATTGCGACAGTTATCGGATACATCTTTACCATGTGCTATAGCCTCTATGTCGTTCAAACAAAAAGTGACTGCCTTTCTGCTTCCGTCCATAAATTCCATATTTCCTCACAGGATCAAAAACAGATTCTTTCCATTGGAGTTGCGGCAGCGATTACCAATATCATGCAAAGTGTCGGTGTTATTTTTTTAAATCTAGCCCTTTTACCTTATGGAAACGATAAAATTGCGGCCATGGGGATTGCTCTTAAAGTCAGTCTTATCGTATTAATGATTATCACCGGTCTTACTTTTGGCGGACAGCCTTTATTTGGATTTTATTATGGGGCCAACAACAAAGAAAGACTAAGAAAAACCATTTTATTTGCTACTTTGATTACCAGTGCCGCTGCTTTAGGATTGTCTTTGTTTGTCATATTATTGGCACCACAACTATTATCTGTCTTTTTGTCCGATGCTTCATTTATTCGTATTGGAACACCTATGCTTCAGTTTCAAGTCATCTCCATGGTGTGTGTAGGTTTGATCATGTTAGCTACCATATTGTTTCAATCTATTGGAAAGGCAATTCCGGCTTTAATCTTGTCGATCTGCCGACAAGGTGTAATATTTATGATTGGACTCTATATTCTACCTCGTTTAATGGGCTCTTCGGGTATTCTGCTGACACAGGCTTTGGCAGACTTGTTGACTGCACTCATTGCTCTTTTCTTATTTTACAGACACTTTCATTGGATACTTAAAACAAAAGATCAGTAAAGCTGATAGGCGCCTTTACCGATCTTTTTTACTTTCTTTTCTTTTTCCAATGTCGTTAAAACACGTAACAGCGACGAGAACTGCATCGAAGTAAAAAGGCATGTTTTTCCATTCCTATCAAAATCCCTTTTCACAATGGTACTTTAAATGATTTAAAATTCTATGTTTTAACGAAACATTATCTGATTCTAAACAAGCAATCGAAATTAGCTTTCTTGATAAATTACGCACCAAATAATTTAAAAATCTTGTATCGTTTTCTAAAATTTCACGATATTTCTTTAAGGAAATGGCCAAAGTCATCGTATCCATTAAGGCCTCAACAAAAAATAAGGACGGAGAAGGTTGATAAAATTCCATATCTCCCAGTAAGAAAGGTCCCTGCCCCTGGGCCAAAGAATAACGAGTACCATCTTCACGTATATGATAAATACTGATTGTACCACTAACCACAATTTGTAAATACTCTGCTTCTTCACAAGGCTGTGATAAAAATTCTCCTTTTTCATAAAGACAACCGAAAAAATCAATGGCTGTACTGGAAAACACAGACTGTAAGTCCGCTTTTTGACCCCAATCAAACAAGATATCTTTGTCATATATCCGTTTCATCGACAAAAGCCTCACTTTCTTTATAAAGTATATAAAAGCAAAATTTTAAAAACAAGTAACTTTTAAATGACCGGTTATAAGTTCTATGGATTTTATAGTTTTTAACAATCAGCTTAACTACCAATTTATAGATTTTGCTTTATTTTGTTTAAATTTTGATTCATATTCGCAATTTTATTTATATTTTTGAAAGATGATATTTTAAGCAACTATTAAATCATCACTTTCAATCCAGAATATTCTCATATAAAGTCAAAACCAGAATTATTTTTCAATACTATTAAAAAAATCTTGAAGTGAAGTCTAGAAACACATCATTCTAAGACATACTGTCATGATAAAAAAAGTATCTAAACCTATCTCTAAGTCTAAATACTTTTCTTTTCCAAATTACATAATTTTACAATTCTTTTTAAATGTCATTACTCTAAGCCATTATATGTTTTATCATCTACTGCCTCCAGCCATTCATTTTTGGTTTCTTCCCCTGGAACTTCAATGGCGATATGTGAAAACCAACTATCTTTTTTAGCACCATGCCAGTGTTTCACATTGGCCGGAATTGTTATCACTGTTCCTGGTTGTAAGTTGACTGCTTCTTTTCCTTCTTCCTGATACCAGCCTTCTCCTACCGTACAGATTAGGATTTGTCCTCCTCCCGTTTTCGCATGATGAATGTGCCAGTTATTCCGACATCCCGGTTCGAAAGTAACATTAGCTAGAAATACAGGACACTTTCCCATTTCTGTTAACGGATTTAAGTAGGAATTTCCAATAAAATACTGTGCATATGCTGTATTGGGAAGTCCTAAACCAAATACATTTTCTTTTTTAAAACTTTTTTCATCACTGATACGCATAACTCATCCTCCTTGTATCTTTCAGTTACATATCCTACGTATTGTGTGTTGGTATTATTTCATCACCATCTATGAACAACTTCCATTGCGATGGTTCCTGTCATCTCATGAATCCATTCTTCTCCAGATACTACCTTACCTAGTTCAAACAAGCCTGAATTTTCCCTATAATCTCCATAAAAGAAAACCACATCGCCCCATGGCTCATAATAAGCTAAAGTTCCTGCACCACCTTTGGCCAGTGGAGAATCTGTCGTATCCAACTTTTCTGGTGGATAAAATATTTTCTCATTGTTACTATAATTTTCTATTTCAACACTAAGTGGTAATTGTTTCAATAATGAATTGGCGATGGGACAGTCATTCAATTCATAAACCACTTGTTTATCCTGCCAATTTACTGCAATTTGTGTCATCGTTATTTCCTCACTTTCTAAATTTGTATTGGAATGATCTATATCCGTTTCCTTTACATTTGTTTCCATCGATTCTTTAGAGTGGATAACTTCATTACTATTTGTACATCCAACAAATAGAAACACTGTACATAAGCTCAATAAAATTGATAAAAATTTCTTCACACCCTCATCTCCTATATAAAATGGGTCCATTCTGTTTTCTCTTTCTAATCAAATGATAAATTCAGCGTAACTAAATGTCTAACATCTATAATAAATGGTTTATCATTCCTTTTATGAATAAAAATATCTAAGTCTCATTTCAAGTAAAAAAGAAGCATTCAAACTTCTGATAAAGTCTAAATACTTCTTTGATTTTCCTATAGTAATTCTTAGTAATATTTTGAGAACTGCGAAGCCTTCTAAAATTAAGGTTTTACAACATTTTTGTTGCTTACTTGTTGCATTGTCAAAATTTTATAATGAACAACTCAAATAGTTTGATAAATTATCAATTAACACTTAATTCTTCAATTTTTTTATGCTTCTCAGTATTTTTACCCCCTCTTTGGTCAATTGGGAACTATCTTTATCTAATACTAATGATTTTGCTTCTAAGATTCTATCAATTGCACTCATTGGATCTAGGGAATGATATGCAAAGAATAAATGTCTTAGCTCTGTACCTTTTATAATCTTATAAGCATTTTTACTATCAATTTGATAAACATATGATAGATATCTATAAATATACCCTATCCAATACATCTCATTAACTGAAAACTTTATTTTTCCATAACTGGTTTTACCATATTCTATATCTAATTCTTCGAAAATCTCTTCAATTGTCATACTTTCATTTATAAAGGTTAAGTTATCCATTCTAGAAACAAATTTAGAATTCATATATCGCCGGATAAATATATTTGAACTGCATTCTTCTCTAATAACAGATTGTTCAAAAATCTTACCTTGTATATCACATAGTAACAAACCTACTTGATCCATTTCTCTTTTCATAATATATCGTCAATATATTGACCTTGCCCCCTATACTGCCTTCGAGCCATTTTAATTTTAGTATCTCCAACTTTATTATCCTCTAATCTTTTGACTTGATACTTTTCTTTTTCTTTACTACATAAATAACATCTTTCGACAATTTTCACCTGATTCAACGCTCTCTCTGTTTTAAAAACGTATTGAAATCCTAAGTTAGTAGCTGCTAAACAATGTATACACTGTTCATCAGTAATTTCGCCTTCGATAAAACTATCTATAATTCTAAACATCCTATTATCAGCGATTGGTGCTACCAAATAATCTATGTTCTCTAATTTGTTTATTAAGTTTTTGATAGTTGGATGATCCTCATAACCATTTAGTCTTCCTCTAAAATATGCTATTGTCAGCATCCATTCTTAATTGACTTTATATTCAATGCTAGAAAGGTTTTGTGGATTGAAACTTAATATATATACGCTAGATGTATCAAATCCACTTACAAATAATGATGACTGCTCAAAACTTTCACCACAGTAAAATCCTTTACCAAAATCATTATTGTTTTTTGAATGTTCAATATCAATATGACCTTCTATTATGCTCTTGGCTCCATGGTATAATACTAATTTATTCTCATTTGTTAAATCTTCATAATATAGTTGTGCTTTAATCTCATTTATAAAGATATTATTATTAAATGCAAAAGTATATATTTTTTCAATATTACTTTCCTTTGTATCCATTTTACTAGTTTCCCATCTAGCTACTGTAATCGCATCAACACCTATTCTTTCAGCAAATTGTTTCTGAGATAAATTAAGTAGTTCCCTAATTAATTTAACATCCTCATCTATTCTATAATTCACCATAGATTTGATATCACCTCACAGCTTTATTCTAGCATACGCTAGCAAGAAGTTAAATATAAACTTTTTATTAGCATACGCTAGTAATAAGTTTTTTTACTCTTTACAGTTTCGTATTTTTAAAACAAAAAAGAAGTATCTAAACTTCTCACAAAGTCTAAATACTTCTTTGATCTTCTCACAACTATTATGACTAACGTTTTGAGAACTTCAAAACCTTATAAAATTAAGGTTTTATAGCATATTTGTTTCTTACCTGTTGCATTGCCAATAAAAACTTCAACACCTGACAATAATCTCTCCCAGAAATCTGTATAATCTTTGTGCAAAAAATAAATTCCTCATATCATCATGGTTAAGATTAACTTATTGATTGGCCATCTGGCTTTTTTCACAATTCCTATTTTTTAGGTAATCCTAATGCAGTTGCGGAAGCATTTTCCTTTATATAAATTACATAATTTTCGATTTTTTTAAATACAATCGATTCTAGTGGTTAAAGCATACTCGGCTTTCTAAATCATGTAAATAATCTATACACTCTGTTAGTTTTGAATCTGGCAATATCTAGGAAAAACTCAACTATAAAAATCCAAGGCATGAACACCTCTATAGTCAAATTGAATTATATGACCAATGCACCTGGTTTGCCTGGGGAAGGTTTTATGAAATCTATGGATACATTTTTTGATTTGCCGGAAACGGCAATCAATATGTCAATCAACTTGTCGCGGTACATCCCGATAAATTTGAGAAAATCCTGCACTCCAAAGGCAGGCGCTGTCTTCTCTAGTGTTGGATATAATCATGTCGGTATTTTGATTGCATGAGATGGCACAAATATTACCATACAGGAAGGCAACATTGATGGTAAACCCAACACCTTCCAAGAAGCTAAAAAGATTGGCAAACTAAAACTTATACCCTTGGTCAACTTAACAGCATCTATAAAGTGTAGTATTTGCCAATCTTAAATAATCAACAAATAAAAAGATGGTTGTCAACATTTTCGGTTCCAGCCATCTTTTTTCATTAATATCGCTTATATTTCAAACATTAGTTCATTTTCCACTGTGCACTCTCGCTTTGCAAATCAACCATCCTTCGATAGATGCCATTCTTCTCCATCAGCTCTGATGGAGATCCTTGTTCAACTATGTGGCCATTATCCAAAACTACGATATGATCCGCTCCGGCTACCGTGCGCATTCTGTGTGCAATAACAAGTACCGTTTTACCCATTAACAAACGTGATAATGCTGCCTGCACCTTAGTTTCGTTTTCAACATCTAATGATGCGGTTGCCTCATCCAATAGTACGATAGGCGCATCTTTTAAAAGAGCACGGGCAATCGAAATGCGTTGTCTTTCTCCACCTGATAATTTAGCGCCATTTTCACCAATCGGTGTGGCATATCCTTGTGGTAAAAGATTTACAAACTCATCACAGTTAGCCGCTTTGGCTGCCGCAAGGACTTCTTCATCACTGGCACCGCGCTTACCGAGACGTATGTTTTCCATCACTGTATCATCAAATAACACGACATCCTGGAATACCATTGAATAGTCGGTTAATAAAACTTCTGGATCGACTGTGGATATGTCAACTCCACCCACACAAATATGACCGCTGTCTATATCCCATAATCGTGCCGCCAGTCTAGCGCAAGTACTCTTACCCGAACCAGAAGGGCCAACCAAAGCTGTTACTTGTCCCTGTTTGGCAGTGAAGCTTACATCATGCAATACCTCTTTGTGATCATAAGAGAAACTTACATGGTCAAACACAATATCATGCCCTTGGGGTTTAAAAGTATCTGATCCAGTCGCAATTGCTGTTTCATAGATTTCATTGATGCGATCTGCCGATACCTGTGAAACAAACATTTCCGCAATCAAAGCCAAGCTTTGATCAAATGGAGCATACACACGCGTAATAACCAATAAAAACAAGAACAACAACATAAAGTCGATCTGTCCTGATAAGATCAGGTTGGCTCCTACTAGAATCGTTGTTGCTACACCTAATCGCATAATCACACTAGCTGCATTGACAAACAATCCTGTTGTGAGTTCACCCTTGATCGTAACCTTTTCGTGTTGATTGATTTTTTCGTTTAATCCACTCAAATATCGTTTCTCCTGATTCGTAGCACGGATTTCTCTTACATTTTCAAGTGCTTCTTGGATACCGTCTGATACTCGTATAGCTGCAGCTTTTGTGATTTGTGAACTTCGTTCCGTCAGTTTTCGACTGCCAAACAATAAGGCAAACGCTACCGGTACACCCCAAAGACAGGCAATAGCCAACTTCCAGTTATAGAAAATCAAACAAATCGCAATGATGGCAGTAGAGATATACGCACCATACAAATATCCCAAAACATGACTCCATACATGCTCCATTCGGTTGACATCTCCCATCAATGTTTCGGTAAGATCTGCCAGATCACGTTTACCAAAGTACCCTAAAGGAAGTTTGCGCAAACGCTCTGCCAAATGAAGACGTGTTGTTTTAACTTCTCCATACACCAGACCATAGGTCGCTTTATACTGCAGATAATGTGTTATAAAAGATAGAAGTAAAAATGCAACGATCAATAAGATTGGCACAAGGATATTTGTTACAGCTGATTCGCCAATCAAAGTTTCCATAAAGTTTCCCATAACCAGATATAAAATACCGGTTCCTGCCATGACGACTAAATTGGTGATCACAGTAAAGAAAGTCCCACGTTTTGTATTTTTGACACCTTGATCTGTTAAAGCATAGGTACGTTGAAACTTTTCGCCAAACATTTATGCCACCTCCTTTTGAGCGGTAATTTTCCACTGGATTGCTTTATTATAATCAGTCCACATTTTTGCATATAAGCCATTTGCTTTAATAAGATCTTCATGTGTGCCTTGTTCAGTTATTTTTCCTTCATTCAAGACAATGATCTTATCAGCCCCCACTACCGTAGATAAACGATGAGCAATCATGATGACAGTTCGTCCTTTCATCAGCTTCGTAAAGCCTTTTTGAATCAAAGCTTCATTTTCCGGGTCAGCAAAGGCGGTTGCCTCATCTAGTACAATAATTGGAGCATCTTTTAATATAGCTCTGGCCAAAGCGATACGCTGTTGTTCGCCTCCAGAAAGATAGGTCCCTTCCGTTCCTATTATGGTATCCATTCCTTGAGGGAGTTTTTCCAGAATATCTTTACACTGCGCTGACATTAAGGCCGATAACACTTCCTCACGAGTGGCATTGGGTCTTGAAGATCGCACATTTTCATAAATGGAAGTTTTAAAAAGGCGGTTGTTTTGGAATACAAATGCTATCTGATCCATGAGCTCATGCGGATCCATTTCTTTTACATCCACACCACCTACCAGCACTTCACCAGAGCTGACATCCCAAAATCTTGGAATCAAACTGGCAGCTGTGGTCTTGCCGCCACCGGAAGGTCCAACCAAAGCAATCGTTTGTCCGGGTTCTGCCTTAAAAGAAACATGAGATAAAGCTTCTCTTTGTGCACCTTCGTATGTAAAGCTGACATCCTTAAATTCTACAGAACTATCCATTGGATGTTTTGACTGTTTACTTACCGATAATGTAGGTGCATCCATAACTTGAACAATACGTCCCAGAGCAGTATGTGCAAGCATAATTCCCGAAGATGCAAACATAATACGTGCCAAAGCAGTAGAGATGATAGCTGAAAATACAGCATAGAAGGCAAAGTTGGTTACAAACTCTGCAAAATTTCCACTAGATAATGCCCCAGGTGCCAGAAATAAGGCAACTGGCACTAAGAACGCAAAAGCTCCTTCAGTAAAAGTTAAATTTACAGATTGTAGTTTGCTGCAGACATTTGAGTTATAGTGTTCGGCAAAATAACTGTATTCCTCGATTGATTTCTGAAAAGCTTTGAAGGAATACACCGTCTGTTGGAAGATCTTAACGACCGGGATTCCACGTACATATTCGGTCCCGGCTTTGCTCATTCGATCTAAAGCTGCCTGATATTGAGCCATAAAACCAGCATTTTTACCGCCCATCATCGCAAACATGGAAAGAATTGAGATCACAGCAGCCAATAGGCAAGCACATCCCATACGCCAGTCAAATACGAACATCAACACTAACATCGCAATAAATAAAGTGATCGTCCCTATAATATCCGCCAGATTATGAGCCAATAAAGTTTCGGTATCCGCTGCCGCTGCATCTAAGCGCCCACGAATCAATCCGGAAGCATTGACATCAAAAAATCCAAGCGGAGCTTCCATTAAATGTGCGACACCACGTTTACGAATATTGGCTGCGGGACGAAAGGCAGCCAAATGTGTACACATCAAACCAACAAAGTATATAAGAATTCCGCCGACTGCCGATTCAAAGGCAATCCATCCATATTGAGTAATCATTTCTGCCTGACTCCAATTAGGTGCTACTGCAATCAAATTCCTGGCAACTAGCCAGATACATACATAAGGGATCATGCTCAAGATCATCGAAATAGCCGACAAGATCAATCCGATATAAGTCAAGATTCGATGACTTCCAGCATAATCCATCAAGATCGCTACATCACTCTTTTTCTTTTGTTTCATCCAAAAGCCTCCTTCTTTTAGTTAGTTTAAGCTAACTTAATGGCTAAAATTTAAAGGGGTCATTGCCCCATTAATGATAGCCATCCGCCAGTGTAAAAGGTTCGAAATTGTTCCACACATTGCAGAGCCTGTTCTTTAGGCATGTCATGGATTGCGATTTCAAACAGACCATTGAACATACCGCTTGCAATGATATGACAAATGGAATTGCTCAATTCTGGAACATCTTTGCCCAAATGGCGAAGCACTTCTATATAGCGAAGTGTATATTCCACTTCTACTTCTACCATGTTGTGAATAAAGCGCTCATAGCTCGTTCCTTCTGAGCGTGTAAGAAGTAACTTTACCGAATCTCTATGCTGACAGATATAATCCACCATCCATCTTACATAGTTTCCGGATTCATCTCCCATATGAGAAACTTGTTCTTCTTCCGGTAACTCCGCAAAAGAAGTCTGCGCCTTCATAAAGCGTCCCATCAAAGCGGCTGCATGTGGTTCCACAAGCGCATTGAACAAGGCCTCCTTGCTGGAGAAATAGCCATAGAACGCTCCAGTAGTCACTCCAGCATTTTTCACAATCTGTCGAAGCGAAGCTCCCTGAAATCCTTTTTCAAGAAATTCCTGCATAGCTGCCTGTTCAATACTCTCTAAAGTCGCACTTGTCTTTTCTTCCATATCTTCCTCCCCGAATAACACTGTTATATAACACCGTTATAATACTTCTAGCCTTCTTTGTTTGTCAAGATACAATAGCAAATCACTTTAGTAAATTTCTCCTTCAGACATTAATTATTAAAACGTCTCTGCCAACAATGGTTATAAATAATCATACTGTATTTAAAAGTATTTAAGCTTCTCACAATAATTTTTACTAACGTTTTTTTAAATGTACAGTCCTTTAAATAGAGACTATTTAAAGACTTTTACGTGCTATTAACGTGCATGGATTCTTCTATTGGAAATATTTTGTATTTGACTCTATATTTCACAAATTTGAATTATTCTCATTTTTTCGAAGCGATATTATTATAGTGAGATAAAAGTAAGTAATTTTTGAGAGAATTCCATTTATGCAGTCTATCGTTCAAGATACATTCAATAACATAGGTACTTTACATTTTCAATTGATGATTTTTCCAAAATAATTACTGTATCGCATACGTGTTGCTTACCATTTCAAAACTCTATAAACACAAAAAAACTCAAATCGTATTTGAGCCGATAAATAAAGGCTTTGAGCGACTTGAGTTTTTTTGGATTGTTTTGAGCATTCCCAAAAATTAACGTTTTGAGAACTGTGGAGCACGACGTGCTGCTTTTAAACCGTATTTCTTACGTTCTTTAGCACGAGGGTCACGTGTTACGAATCCGGCTGCCTTCAATACTGGACGATAATCATCACTTGCTTCCATCAAAGCACGTGTTACACCATGACGCATAGCGCCAGCCTGTCCTGTGTATCCACCACCATGTACGTTGATTACAACATCAAACTGATCTAAAGTATTTGTCAGTTCTAATGGTGATTTAACAACCATACGCAATGTTTCCAATGGAAGATATTCTTCCAAAGTCTTTCCGTTGACTTCAATATTTCCTGTTCCTGGGCGTAAGAATACACGAGCAATAGATTTTTTACGACGTCCTACACCATGATACTGAACGATGTTTGTATTTGCCATCTTCTATTCCTCCTTATCCTTTCACCTTTAATTCAACAGGCTTCTGAGCAGCATGTGGATGTTCGCTTCCTGCATAGACAAACAAATGTCCACGCATTACATCACCTAATTTAGTGTGTGGCAACATTCCTTTTACAGCTCTTTCTACCCATTCTACTGGATATTTTTCTTTCATTTCTTTGGCAGTACGAACTCGCATACCTCCAAAGTATCCAGAGTGGTTGTAGTACTTCTCTGTGTTCAATTTGTTTCCAGTCATATCGACTTTGTCCGCATTGATCACAATTACATAATCACCGCAGTCAACATTTGGTGTGTATGTAGGTTTGTGTTTTCCTCTCAATACATGTGCACAAGTAGTGGCCAAGCGACCTAAGGTTTGTCCTTCACCGTCTACTACATACCATGTACGTGTTACGTCGGCAGGTTTTGCCATTGTAGTTTGACGCATTCTCTTTTCCTCCTTGATTTCAGCGTTACCGGGGCTGAAACGGCCGAAGATTAGCCAAGTACTATCTTATGCAAAAAGTAACGAAAAGTCAATCAAAATTACAGTATAATGTAATGGAAACACAATATACATTCCCTGATTAAAACTTTGAATATTCAGCTTTTCTTTTTGCTTTGTTTTTCTATCCCTATTTGAAAAGATGCCTCTAAAAAATCTATTGATCAAAAGGCATCTTCTCTTGTTTATATTAGTTCTGGGACAATATCATAGACATCCTGTTTTTATAATTCTATGATTGTTCCTTTGTTTTGTTCAGCCGCTTTTTCCTGGATTTTTTGTGAACATACCAGATCCAGCACCGCAGAACCGGTTGTGATAAATAAAGTCACCTCCTGGTCATTTTTACGACCATCGACTTTTCCTAAAAGGACTTCTCCAAGCTCACCACTCACTTGATCCTCATGATAAATTCCTTTTTGAATCGGCTGCAACAAACTTCCACATTCTTTTAAAGCTCCATCTCGAGTATCAACATAAACACGATCGGCATGTGTCACCGTATATTCATTGATTTCAGCCATTTCAGGTGTGTAAGAGCCAACTCCATTAATATGGCATCCCGGTTTTACCAGTCTTCCATCAAAAGTAGCAACCCTGGCTGTTGTTACAGAAGTGATGATATCGGCATCCTGAATAGCTTCTTCACTGGATGCGGCGACTTCCAGACTGGCTTTGAATACACCTTTAAAGCGTTCTGTCATCTTGTCCACAAAAGCCTGTGCTCTTTCCCTGGATATATCAAATACCTTGACTAACTCAATATCACGGACGTTTAAAACGGCTTCCAGCTGTGTTTCTGCCTGTCCACCGGTACCAAACAGTGCAAAAACCTTGCTGTCATGACGAGCTAATACATCCGTTGCGGCTCCAGCAATAGCTCCGGTACGTAAGCGTGTAAGATAGGTTCCATCCATCAGGGTACTGACCTGCCCTGTCTCGGCATCCAGATTCACCATGGTAGCCGGTACAGAGTTGAGTCCTTTTTCAATGTTTTTAGGATATACCGATACGATCTTTACCCCTAAGGCATTCGCTTTTGGTGCATATCCATACATATATAAACTTTGTCCTTCATGTTCCGGAACATCTAAATTAGCACGCAAAGGAATATTGGCACTTCCTTCCGAGTACATCTTCAATGCTTCTTTATCAGCTTCAATGGCTTCCTTCATCGGCATTACTTCTTTGATATCATCTTGTGTAAGAATACGAATTTCCATTTTCTATTTCTCCTTGTTAAATGAACTTTTCAACATGGTGATAGCGGAATACAATACGACTATCACTACGACCCATAATAAAGCAGATACATCCAGGCTTTTGACCACAAAAGCGGCAACCAAAACGCCTAATACTCCAAAGGTGGAAGTAAACAATGTAATTTTACGTGAATAGCTATCCAGCTTTATAAACTGCATGGAACCAATCGGCACAGAAAAAGTACAGGCGCCCATCATAATAGGAAACGCAATTGATGGATTAAGTCCCATCGCATAAACCGTAGCCATCGTCAATGCATATGAACCGATACCGATATTGTTTAACGCTCCAAATAACATGCAAAGAAGCGCAAACAAAATCAAAGAGCCACCTTCTAAAGAGCTTAATTCTCCTCCACTTGGATAAATGCCAAATTTTCCTGCCAAGATCAGTCCGGCCGCAATAAAGAGTCCAGCTGCCACAAAACGTTTGATTTGATTTGCAGGCAGTTTTGTTACATAACGAGGAGATACATAGGCACCCACCACCTGACAAACGATTGCCGTGACCAGCGTCAACAAGCCAACCTCAATACTGGATATATAAGCCAGTGCCATCACCGCAACCGGAATCACACATTCTGTATTTAAAGTTCCCGGCAACTTCTTATCCGAAACCCATTTTGCTTTGGGATACAAACTTGATCCGATCGCAAAATCACTGATTCCAAACGTCGAAAGAAAGAACATGAAAAAAGACACAATGGCCATCGCAACAGGATTTCCCGGTTCCTCCTTCAATTCTTCTTTATGCTGCAGTACATCTAAGACAAAGCGAATCGCAAAAAGCCCATTCACCAACACCACTAAGATCAAGATCACTTGAACTATGTTGATTCCATCCATTCATTTCTCTCCTAATTTTTATAAAATACATCACGAATATCTTTCAATTGATCCATGACCGGTAAATCTTCAATCTGATTCAGAATCTTGAGACAATATGCATCATGCATGATATATTCTCTGGCAAAAAAAGACATCTCTTTTTTTCTTGTATAAATCGCATGGCTCATTCCTTTTTCATCAAATGTCACATACAACATCGCTTGTCCGTCTATCGTCAACAAAAGCCATCTTCCATTCATATCTTCCAGCTTCTCTTTTTCATATCCATGACGATAAACATGCTTTAAGTTTGTTTTATACTCCTGTTTTTCATCATATAGGATGATCAAAACTTCTTTCAGTCTTCTTTGCACTTCTGCCAAAGCATGTTCCATTTCATCATTTAATTCCTGGGACCACAATTGGATCAACACTTGTTTTTTTGACTGCTTCAATAATTCCAAGCAGCGAACTTTTACAAGATTCCAGTCATTTAACTCCCATATTTGTTCATCTTCCCGAAGATACGAATCCAGTTCTATTTCACGTTTCAGCTTTGTTCGTGTTTCCTGAATTGTATTTTCCATCAAAGAACATACCATATCAATGGATTCTGCTTTATAAAGCTTTGTGCGCTTTGACTGACTAAAACAGACAATTCCCCTTCTCTCCAAGGATTCTAAGATATTGTAAACTTTAGAACGAGGAACACCGGAAGTCTTACTGACTTCATAACCCGTCTGCGGCCCATATTGTGTCAATGTGACATACACTTTTGCCTCTGATTCTGTGAATTGAAAATTTTTTAATAATTCAATCACAGACATACCAAATCCTCCTAGTGTCAACCAAGGTCTTTCTTGTTATGCGCTACCTTGGGTAACTACTATAATTCTATTAT
>OGOP01000517.1_pt1 | contig 34619 bp, 36 predicted proteins | sample 1552591 | NCBI WGS metagenome assembly OGOP01 (sample SAMEA2580120, study PRJEB22360) | human gut metagenome | biome: human gut; feature: human-associated habitat; material: faeces | place: Denmark | collected 2008/2010 | reverse complement strand
TCAAAAGCGGATATATATGGGTGGAGGTTTGCGCGGGGCCCCCCGCCGATGCGGCTGGCACTTCCGGACTCGTACCGGCGCCCAACGTTGAAGAACGAAACAAGTACTTGCGCGGCGATGGCGTGTGGGCCGCCCCACTTTCTAATGAACAACTTACTACTTTGGGTAAAGTTAATGGTTTAGAAACTCGAGTTGGCAGCATAGAAACTAACATTAGTGAATTAAGCACCAGTGTTGGTAGTCTGTAGACATAGTATGATAATTTAATTAAAGATGCTCCAGCGGCACTTGACACTTTAAAGGAAATTGCTGACTGGATTACTAAAGATGAAACAGGTACTCAAGCTCTTATTTAGCGTGTTACTAATATTGAAACCAGCGTGACTGGTTTACAGGATACTGTTGGTGATATTACACAGTTTACTCGTTATGAAGAAGGAGATACAATTGTTTCTATCTTAAATGATTTGGATGGCCGCATGAAGTGGTCAGACTTGGATACGGCGCAAGAATAAAGGAGGAAAATTGAATGGCAAATGTAATGTTTAAGCGCGGCACTCAAAGCAGCTTTAATAATCTTTCAACTTATCAAGATGGTTGTTTTTATTTAACAACCGATAGTCATCGTTTATATATAGGTACAGGCAATAATAAAGCCGATTTGGTTAGCCAAAGCGTAATTACTTATCCTAATTGGGCAGCGATTGAGGCTCTTTCTAATAGTTCTAGCTCTAGTTATGCTCCTGGTTTATGCTCTGAGGGTCAATTCTATTATGCAAAGGCGGAGAATATCCTTTGCACTTATTCTAATGGCAAATGGATACAGATCAACCCCGATCATAATGATGACCATGATACATATGTTAAAAGTGTCAGTGTGGCAAAAAATACTGCTGATACCGTGAATGGTGAGAAACTTGTTTACGATGTTAAAATTACTCAAGCCCAAAAAGATTTAAAAGGAAATAACGAAGGTGCTCCTACCGAAGTCAGCGGAAAACTTACAATTTCGGCTACAGATTTAAATTAGATTGCTACCTACACCAATGTTGGTATGGAAGCTGAAGAGAATAAAAGTAAAGTCTATTTAAAGAATAGCGGTACTGGCGCTAATGCAGCTAAAAAGGTTGAACTTGCTGGCGGAGGTAGCGTGTCGGTTTCCACTGATAATAGTAATAAGATTACGATTTCTGGCGTTGACACTACTTATTCATTAAATACTACCACAAATACTACTGGAGCAAAAGCTGTTTTACAGGACCAAGATGGGGCGACAGAAAGCAGTTTTGCTGTTGAGGTTGATAATATTGCCTTAAAGGTCGAGAGTAATACCGCTGGCAAAAAAGGCTATATTAAACTGGCTCATGCGACAACTTTAACATCAGACGCTTCTTATACTCCTCGTGATGCAACAAAAGATGCTTCTGGCAATGTAACATTATTCATGCCTACCGTATCAATAAATAGGTATGGTCATGTTACTGCTGTTGGTACACAAAATGTTACTTTACCAAGGGATAAAGATACAAAAGTTAGTGCCGTTAGTGCGGATAATAATGGTAAGATAACAGTTAAGATTAAAGATGATAATACGACCGCAGAAACTTCAGTTGTTTCAGGTCAAGTCTTATATAATAAAATTACTGTTAATGGCGCTGAAAATACTGTTTACAATCAAGGAAATCTTGGCGCGTTTTATTCATCTGACAAAGTTGATGCATTAATTAGAGCGGCTAAGGCTGAAATGAATGCTATGACTTATTGTGGCACGACAACCAAGAGCCAGTTTGACCAAATCAAAGGCCCTCAGAAAGGTGATACTTATAAAGCGGCCGAGAAGTTTACTATAGACTCTGATAGTAGCGTTGTTAATGTTAATACTGGTGATTTAATCATTTATAATGACGATGACGTCGCTGCCGGTACCAAGGGTAATACAGCTAAATGGGAAGTTATTCCTTCTGGCGATGACGTTGATACCACTTATAATTTGTCGCTCGATGGTACTACTATTAAGCTAAATGATGAAGTTAAGAATGATACTGCGGGCCGGGTTGTGGTTAAGGGCGCTGATGGTATTAGTGTTAAAAATGACGGTGGATTAAGTATTGGCCATACAAATACTATTACTGCCGGGTCTGCCTCAGGTGCAAAGAGCGGCCGCCAATTCACTATACCAACAATTAATTATGATAAATACGGCCATATTACTGGTTAGGGTCCAGCAACAACTATTGAATTTCCGGAAGATAAAGATACTACTTTCACCTTTGGCTCAGATGCTGCGAGTAAGAAAGTTTCTTTAAAGAATAGTAATGAGAATACAACAGGTAGCTTACAATTTACAAGTAGCGATAACAGCTTTGTCGTTTCAATGAGTAATACATCTGCAAGTCAGCCTGTTGTTGATCTAAAGCTGGCCGCAGTGACGCAAAGTAATTCTGCTAGCACCAGTAATATATCTTATTCCCCGCTTACTGGCGGAAACGCATAGGCATTTACAGTAGCTAAAGCTAAGGTTGACGCTTATGGCCGTGTAACGGGCTTTGAAAATCAGACTATTACTTTAAATACAGATCAATTAACCTATAATGTTTCGACGAATGTCGCTAACAATACTTTATCAGTTGATTCTTCTTTAACTAGTAAAGCTGATACGGCTTAGTCTAAGTCTGTTAAGGTAAAGTCTGATTCGCTCGCCTTCAGCAAGGCAAAAGATACAGTTTCTGTTGATTTAGTTTGGGGTACTTTCTAATTTTAAAGAATTTGGGCAACAGCCTTTAAATACATTAAAATAAAAATTAAATCTCTATGAAGAGAATTTTATGGGAAGGGGAATAGAATTATCTTCTTCCCTTTTTTTTATTATTTCATAGAAAGGAGATAACGGAAATGGCAACACGTTTTTAGCCAGTAAGAGGCTACTATAATGTAATTAATGCTAGCGCGCGCGTTGAGGGAAAAGTCTATTTTGCTATTGATACTCGCAAAATTTATTATGACAATGGCGAAAAACTGATTCCTATGGGCGGTAATTCTGGTATTTTTTATGCTAATAAGGATGCCTCAGTAGAGATTACTAGTTTCTCTCCTGAAGAATTTGATAACTATGGTGCTTCAACTTTTGTGGGGCCTTCTGTCGACGATTTAATTTTAAATCTTAAAGATGGTTGTTTTTATCGAGTGACTGAGGTAGCAGAAATAGAAGACCAAAAGACATATATGGTTTTAAAATTAACAGTTGCAGGAAGTGGAGATGGCGGTAGCTCATTAGCAAAGTCTATTTCGCTATTAGTTAATACAGGCTCAACAACAAGCCTTATTAATGGACAAACTTATACTATTACTGCTACGGCCTCTGCTGCGCAAGATAAAGAAGGTAATGTTTTAGATGAAACAATTACAGCTCATTGGTCTTTATCTGAAAAAACTGCGACTGGTTATGTGACTTATTACACCACTTCATTTGATATGAAGAGTGGTGACACAGTGAAGCTTGAAATTGGATCGCTAATGCGTGAAAATTCTACTATTAAGTTTAGCATTTATGTGCGTGGTACTAATAGTGGACAATCAATTACGAGAGAGCAAATTTTTACCACGGCTAGTTTATCCCTAGAGCCAGCTGAGAGTTTTTCTAATGTGACATTATTCGATTCTTAGAATGTCATTCTTTAGTGTAACGCTGTAGGTAATACAGATAAAATTTTATAGTTTTATTGGGACGGAGAATTGGTTGAAACTAAGGCGCTCACTGCCGCTTCAGCTAACTTATAGCAATATTAGATTCCGCCAAAGCTGGCGACGCATGGTAAACATGATGTTTTAATTGAGCTATATCAGTCTAGAAGCGGTCAGGTCGGTTTAAAAGCTGGCTCTTTATCGTATGAAATTGCTGTTAAGGGCAATGAAAACACTCCTATTATTTGGACGAATGGATATAAGGATCTTTATTATGATTATGAAATAATTAAGATTCCATTCCAAGTATATGACCCTTTAAATAGTAATGCTAAAGTTATATTATATAAAGGCAATACTTATTATAATAATACCGAGGAAGATAGTACCCTGAGTATTACACGTGATGAAGCGTCACCATCATTTAGCATTTGGGAAATTACAAATGCCGAAATCGGTAATAGTAATAATTATGCTTTATCATGTGGCGAAGAGGGACGAAATGTCAGATATGAGATTAACTTTAGTGTTGAAGAAACAGATAAGTTAAAACTCGCTCTTCAAGATAACTTAGTCTTGAATTTTGATGCAACAGGTCGCTCGAATCAGGAATCTTTAACCAACCGCCGCAAATGGATTAACCCCATAGAGAAGTATTCTAAATATACTGGTAAGTTCTCTGGGTTTAACTGGTATAATAATGGCTGGATTCAAGATGAAGATAACCAAACTTGCTTACGTATTAGTAATGGAGCATCTTTTGAAATAGGATTTGAGCCAATGGTTATGGGCACTGACATCAACGGAAAAAGCTCATGGACAGTAGAAATGCAATTTAAGATTTCTAATGTAAAGACCTATAATAACTTAATTACCACTTATACTCGTTATCCAAATGACGCGGAGAGATGGGAAGCTTTTAAAGCATAGATGAATGATACTGGCGGCTATACAAATTACGATGACTATTTGCGCGCGGAGTTAGGTGCGGCCGCAGATAAGTTTTGCGAAAAGATAGATCACACCGAAAAAGTGATTAATACAGATGCTGCTATTTGCTCTTTCTATGATGGAACTTCTTCACTTACTGGTCGTGGATTTTGTGTTGGACCTCAAGATGCTTTCTTTACTTCGGGGCTTGATACTGTTAATGTAAACTACGTAGAGAATAAGATGATTCATCTTGCACTGGTTTATTCATATAGTAATAAACTATTATCAATTTATGTTAATGGTATTTTAACTGGTGTTGTAAGAAATACTATCGACGGCACAGGCGGAAGTTTTACTATTAATCAAAATACTATCAAATTTAACAGTAACAGCTGTGATTTCAATTTATATAAGATGCGTATTTATAATACCAATCTACCTATTAACTATATAGATTTAAATCTTGCGGCTGACCAAAAGGATATAGATATTTACGATCAAACTAATTTGGCTAAATGGAATTCTAATTTAAATGAATACCAGTTTGATTATGAAGCCATGTTAGAGTATAATAAAACTCACCCTGATAATGAGCTTATGCCTTATGTTGTTTGGACTACTACAGGTTTGGATGAAAAGACTAACTTGTTACCATATAGCAAGGCTAATGTAGTAAAAGCAAATATGGAGTTCCATAATGTGGCTCTTGATCGTGCTTATATGACTGGCAAATTAAGCGATTATGCTGCTAAAGATGGGCTGACAGATGAGGCGTGTCAAGAGTAGTATGGGATGAGTGCTGTAGAATACTACTATTTACATCATTGTCCAAGTTGGCATGGTGAAAATGTAGAAATGAAAGTCCAAGGTACTTCTTCTGAATTTTATCCTCGTAGAAATTATAAGGTTAAAACTAAGGTTGCTGATGCTGACGGCGAAAAGAAATATGTTCACATGTATATGAATGAAGGGCCATTTGCCGGAAAAGAAAAACAGCTAGATTGGTTCTATTTTGATAACTATACTGTGGGTACGACAAAATTCACAATGAAAATTGACTTCATGGAATCTTCTGGCAGCTATAATGTTGGTTTTGCGAATCTTGTAGCTAACGCTTATACAAAGCATCCTTTAGATGACTATGTGGCAGCAGGCGCGATTCAAGAAGTCGATAACCAGGAAATAACTGAAGCCAGTAGCTATCAGGAAGATGTTCAGTATTATTATAAAAACAGTAAAGGCAATTACAAAGAAGCGACTTTATCTGGCCCTGAAGATTTTGCCAAATCATCTAATGATTTAGGATTAAAGAATGGTACAGACGAAGTTAAATGGTATACGATGGTGACTACTTACAAACCTGGCGCGATTGAAAATATATAGGATTATCGCACTTCGGTTTAGGGATTTCCTGTACTGGCTTTCCATAGACGTTCGGATACCGGCGCTATTAAATACATTGGTCGTTATAATATGATTCTTGATAAAGGCTCGGACGAAGCATACGGATTTTCTATTAAAGATAAATATTAGAAATTCCTTGATTACCAAGAGCTTCCCGATGTTGCAGAGTGCTGGGAATTCAGTGATAACCAAGGCGCTTATTGTTCTTTCCGCGATTTTGAGGGACGTAGAGAATTAAGTTTTACTACTGATGCACGTGGCACAGGTGGTGGCCCTCGTGTAGCAGATAGTTTTGAATATAGATATAATAAATATGATGATTACTTAGATATAGTTTATCATCTCAATCAATCGAGCGCTGAATTGGATTAGATGGCTAAAGATTTAAATATCCCTGAATTATCATCTAGTAATAAAGAACCGGCCATTAAATGGGCTGTTAATGTGATGCGGCACTGGGAAAAAGCTTGCGCCTGGGTTTATAGTACTTGCACAGACATCGTCCCGAGCGACGAAGAAGTGGCCGCCGCGAAGGCCGCCGCAGACTGGTCAGAGATTGAAAGTAAGTACAAAGTAGAGCAGGATAAGTTAAAACTTACGTCGCCAGAGACTTATGGTGAAAAAGTTTACGAGTATGATACGAAATAGCGTCGTCTTGAGAAGTTCATGAAAGAGCTTCCTTTACATTTTGATATTGATTATGTCGCTACTTATTTTGTAATGACAGAAGTTTTTGAATGTTATGATTCACGCGGTAAAAACTGCATGATGGCTTCGTGGGGACCATTAAAAGAAGGCGGAGATTATATCTGGTATCCTATCTTCTATGACATTGATACCCAATTGGGTATTAATAATACAGGTATTCCGTCTTTTACTTATGATATAGATGCCACTGAAGGCGGTCACTTCTCTACCAATTCGAGTGTTTTATGGAATAACTTCTTTACTTGTTATAAAGATAGTTATATAAGAAACAAATACCGTTAGTTACGTGGATATACCAGTGGTATTGGTACTTTTGCACCATTGACAAATCCTCCTTTATCTTCTGTAGAGCATATAGAAAAATGGTATTTGGCTGATTATGAAGAATGCGGCCGGGCTAGAACTCGTGGAGGAGAAAAACGTCCATTCCTTGCGATGAAAGGTTAGCGTCCTTTAATAGCAATCAATTTAGATGAATACTATAAATATATCACCATTACCAACAATAATACTTCCGCAGGCGGCGGTTACTCGGGCCAAGGAGGAGCGACAGTTGTTGATAATGGAAGTTACTTTTATGCCCTTTAGGGCGATAGAAGTTTGTCGCGTTAGTAGTTTTTAACCGATAGAATCAATTTTATTGATAGTTGGTTGTATACCGGAGCTTTTTAGCGTGCTGAGGGTAATGACACTATTAAAGCGCGTTCTGAAGCCAACCGCGGCACTACTAAGAATGATAATACTGCTGACCACTGGGTTGAATCCCCCACGGCAGAAGAGGCGGGATTAATTTAGTCGGACTATTGGGCCGATCAGGATATAGATGGTAATGGAACTAAAAAGATGCATGAATTTGATACTGAATTCTGGTTAACTTTGACTCCATCAAAAACAATATATACTTCTATTGGTTTTGATAACGAAGCTGAGAATGCTCTGTCGTAGAAAGCAAAGAATACCGCAGTTAAAGTTTTGTTCCCACAAGGCAAAATTAATGAAATTCGTACAGCCTCTGATTCGCCGCAAGCTCTAATCTATATTTACGGTGGTACTCAATACGCCGATTTAGGCGATTTAAGCAAATTATATTTAATGGAATTAAACTTCTAGAATGAATGTCCAAAATTAACACGTCTTTTGATTGGTAATGACAACTTTGATGCTCCCAATGCTGAGGGAGTTGCTACTGGTTACTACCGTAAGGCTGCAGGACAAATGAATCTTAATAGTATGCCTTTGCTCGAGGAATTTTGTCTGTCTGGTGTTATGGCGACATCTGATGGCAGCGGTGTTACTTACGATTTAAGCAAGAGTGAAAAGCTCCGTAGTTTTAGAGCTTTGCGGACTGATTTAACGGGCATTACATTTGCCGAAGGTGTGGCTTTACACACTTTATATTTACCTCATAGTATAAAAGCTTTAAATCTTGTGGAAGCAAAGAATTTGAAAAAATTATTAACTACTACATACCCTGTCACTAAGGGCGAGAAAACTGGGGAATATATTTGCGCCGAGGGTTTATACATAGAATCCCTATTTGGTGATTCTCCAACAACCCAAATCGACACTCTGTCTCTTGATAATGTGGCTTTGGGCTACGATAGTTATAGATTAGCCAAACAAATTATTGATTTAAATACGGCTGCTAAGGTTACTTTACGAGGTATTAATTGGTGTCCATATCAGCTTTTAGACGAGGGATCTGAGTACATAGAAGCGGATGCCTCGCATTACTTTGTTCCTGATGGTCATTATGGATTTGCTCCTTATTCTTATGTAGATGAAAATGCGTGGAAATTAGGCATCAAGAATAAAGAAATATATAAATATGATGCGGATTATTTAGCAGAATATAATGCGGAAAATTTAATCACTAATTTAACTGATTTCTTTGAGAAACTTCATGAATCTACCTATCAAGTAATTGATTTGCAGGGCATTGTTTATATTAATAATGCCGTAGAAGTGGATGAAGGATATGTAAGAAATAATCTATTAGAGGCTTATCCTAATATGGAGTTTTATTTTGCCAAAGTTAATAAAGCGTATTCAGGTATTTTTAAACAAGTTGAAGATGACGGCACTTATAAGCAATTGGGTGCGCAGAAAATTGCTCCAGGGGATATTGATACTGAATGGTTTAAGAATCCATATAATGAATATAGGCCAAAGAAACTCGATTACGATTTTGTCGGCTGGTGTTTGTCCGCAGACGGAGCCGCTGAAAATATGCTAGGTACGGCCGATGAATATGGATTCTACAGCATGACTAACGTAGAGTGGAATGCAGCAAAAGCTACTATCCTGAATAAAGAGGAGTTTGATTATACTTTCTACGCTATTTTCAAAGTCCATACTTATAATATTAAGTTCTGTACTTATAATAATGGGAATAATAGCACAACTGAGGTAGCTGCTATTACAGTAAAGGCTGGAAATTATCTCTCTGCCCCTGACATTACTCCATTGTCTCCGATGGAGAGTAGCTTAGCTTTGACGATGCGTCATAGATTCCTCGGGTGGGTGAAAGATAAAGCTAACTGCTACCCTGCCACCGAGGCGGCCGCCGCACGTTATTTATTAGATTTGACTAAAATACGCTCAGAAAAAGAAGATAGAGTATTTTATGCTTGTTTCTTAGAAGAAAGTGTTTATGATAAGCCAGATACCGATTTGTTTGAATTTACTTATAATGGCAGTTTAACCTTCTCGGAATATCCAGAGTTAGAAGGCAAGTATTACGCTGGTTATGAAGCTTATCCTGCTAATGGAAAAACTTTGACGGGTAAGGTTACTTTGCCCGCTATATACAATGGAAAGCCTGTTATTATGATTAGAAATATGCATAAGACAAAAATTACTCATTTCTTCTTAGAGGGTGAAGATCATCCATTAGTTGCTGTGGGGCAAGGGTCTTCTGCGGTATCAGATCGTTGGACGACTTTATAGTGGTTTGATTTCAATCATGCTACAAATTTAAAAGTTGTCGGTGCTTCGGCTTTCCAAGGGGCAAAACTAGAAAATACAACTCTACCACCAAATATCTTAGCTGTAGATAACCTTGGATTTAATAATGCTTTCTATGTAAAATCCAATAGCGTATTTATTATACCGTATACATTAAAATATGCTGGTTATCTTAGTTGTAGTTTCTTTAAAGGTGATAACAACGAAACTTGTAGCTTTTAGATTGGCGAACAAGGAAAGGGTACTCACTTAGACATAGCTAATTCAATTAAGCTATTTTGGGGGAATAACACGGGGTATAAAGATGGCTACGGTAATGGTACAGATAAAAAGCTTTGCTCACCATTTAACTAGAATTCTGGAGAATTTTTCGGGCATTACTACGTATATGTCGATGATGCTACGATCCTTGCTTCTTGGAATAATAATGCCCCAGTGGAAATTACAATAGATGAGAATACTACCGTGACTCTGCCTCCAAGGACATTCTTTGGTGATGAATATCGTATTTTCAATGGCGGCGATGAATCAAAAGTACGGGTACAATTTGTATAGTCATAAAAGGGGGAAATAAAAGGTGCGTAAACAATATATGTATCAATATGTAGGTAATAATGGAATTTTAATTTCTCCTATATGTGTAGAAGGAGCTTATTCAGCCCGTTTAGTTTAGCTAATAGCTGAAGATGGAAAAATTCTTACAAAAGATGGCAATTCTACAGTTCGAAGTATTACCGTACCAGAGAGTGCTGTAGATAGCTGGTATGAAATTGATCTGTAAGGACAAGAAAGATTAAAGTAGTTATTTAATTTTATATATTAATTGGGCGATAAAAAAATTTTTATCGCCCAAAATCCTAAATGAAAGGAATGAAAAGGCAATATGATAACAAAGATTACTCCTGAAAATACTACTAGGTATTAGGCTTTGTTTGAAAAAGTCAATAAAATTTTAGACTTACCTAAAAAAAATGAACAAGGCACGGTAATAACGCAGGCTATTTCTACACTTGATGGGTATTTTTAGCATCTTCATGAGATATCACTAAAAGACCCAAGTCTTATTATACTGCCCTTAGATGAAGAAAAATTCTTCATTGACGGCAATAGCCGTAAGATTACAGTTCCGCAAGCCTTTACTAAAAATGGCGTAGGTGTCCAAGGTGACCACTATGCTGAATATATTTATTTTGAAATAGATAGATATTTTGAAAATATTGATTTTGGTTCTCCTAGTATTACTGCGGTTGTAGAATTTATTGATGCAAATTAGCAAAAGCATTTTACTAAAGCGTGGATTAAATACGCCGATGAAAAAAGTTCTAAAGTTACTATTGGCTGGCCTATCACATAGGATGTTACCTCGAAGGCCGGTACTATAAAATTCTCAGTTCGTTTATTTGAGCTAGATGGCAATTCATATAAACGCAGCTTTGGTACTTTAATTGGTTAGTTAGTCATTAATCCCAGCCTCGATTTTGCTATTTCTAAGGCTGAAATTGATAATATCCAAGGAAAACTTGATGCCGATGTTGAAGGAGAAGTGTTACGCCGTATGATTAATTCTCCGGCCGCTGATTATAGTAAAGATAAAGTAGTGTCTCCGGTATTCCTATTTAGATATAAAGAAGGAGTGGGGCCGAACGATCTATGTAATGCAGATGCGGGCGATGTGTTAAAGGTTCAGGCAATTGCTCCTGGCTCTGTAATTTATTCTTGGTTTAAAGATAAAACTCCTATAGCCGCCGAAAAAGTGTTTAAAGTGTATAAATAGCTGACAGCTTTTAAAGAAAACGTCCTTATCTATGAGAAAAAGGGCACCGACGAAGCTTCGGGTTATCGTCTAGCAGATGTATCTGAGGAAACTTTTGCAACGGGTGGTCCTTATTATGAGAGTTATTCTGGATACATTTTACCCAGTAATAAAGATGGCGAAGCTATGAGTGATATAACCGGTACATACCGTTGTGTCGCACGAAATGATATGTATGGTTTCTCACGCTCCAGCGATGATGCCCATAATATTCCTGAAGGATGGACTGATGAAGATTGCATCATTGGCAGCGTCGTAGTGCCCGGCCCCACAGCTTTTGGTGATGATTCTATAATGCTCCCAGAAAAAGTAAAAATTGATGATGGTGGTTCGCTTACTGTGGGCGTAACTGGCGCCACGGCGAAAGATAGGGATATATATACCTGGAATTTTAAAGGTGATGACGGCAATAGTAGGGATATTGCAATAACTGGAAATACTTGTAGTCTTTTAGATATTGAAGGTATATATACAGCTTCTGTTACCCGAACTCGTAATGGCGCGGTTTCTGAGCCTAAACTATTGGGTTCTTGCCACGGTTATAAAAAACCGCAACCAGTTAAGTTTATTAGAATTGACGGCATCAGTATAGACGATTCTCAAAAGAATCAGAATTTTCTTGTTCCTAAAACCGCCACTTCTTGTACAATTACTGTAAAGGCCAATGGCAAATTCGAAAAATATGATGTTGAATGGCGAAAAGAAGAAAGCCAAGCGCAAGATGCTACTGTAAAGTTTCTTAATACTAGTATAAGTGAACCTGATGAAAATGGTGTATTTAACATTAGCTTTAATCCCAGTGAAGTCGCTCTTGGTTTTTATTATCCTATAGTTAAAGTATCTAAATCTCAAGAAGGGCTTGAAAGTGTTGCCGAAGAAAAATGTAGTTTTGAAAAAATTGGATATTTAAATATTGCTCCCGCAGGGACTTCGGGTTAATAAGTAAAGGAGGCTTGCATCATGGAAGATAAAGCCTTATATACTGCTTTAAATAAAATTTCTACGGAGTATTAGTCCCAAGGACATTTTACTAATTAGGAATTACAAATTTATAATCAGGACGGCGCTATCCGTAAAGTAGTTGTTGCTGAGGGGGAGGAACAAGATCCGCCCATTTATACAGTAGATTTAGAATCTCGCTTAATCGAGACTCCACAATGGTTAAGCGTTGAAAAAGATCATCGAGCGGAAAATATTTATTTTAAAATCCCCCGCTATTTTGGCGCTACAGATCTGGGATTGACAAATTGTTTGGTGTTATATGAAAATGCCGCTGGAAAAGGCGGTATTTATCCTGTAAGCGGTTATGATAATAAAAGTCTTGCAAAAGAAAATGAGCTTTTATTTTATTGGCCTATTAGCGGTACTGTTTCATAGGTTGCTGGTAAAGTTAAATATGCTTTAATGTTCTATCAATTAGATAATGCAAATGAAACGGTACTATATCAGTTAAACACCCGTCCTTCAACATCTTAGATTTTATATGGTGTTAATGAAGCTATAGGTAGTGAATATGTTGAAAATACAGAATTGGCTACTTTAGTATAGAAATTAGGAGCGCTAATTTCCCAAGTTGAAACTGGATATAGTCTGAATTGGGAGGATATGTTCTAATTTTTGGACGGAAGAATTTAAGACGATATCTTTAATTTTTATATATATATGAAAGTTAAGAAAAGGTAAGATATCGTCTTAATTTCAATTATTATTTTTTTTACTATAGGAATAACTGTAGTTAATTATAGATTAAGGGAAAGTCTTGCCAAATTGGGCTTGACTTTCCCTATTTTTTGTTATATAATATTTGTATATAGGAGGCGAAATAAATGGCTTTATTTAAAATAGCAAAAGGTACTGATGTAGCGGCCTTGAATAAAATTGGTTGCGAAGAAGGTTATTGCTATGTACTTGGACAAAACAAAGAAATACATGAGCCTATTGCCGAGCCAAATAAAAGATTTTATTTTTATGTTGATATTTCTAATGACGAGCGAGCGATTGCGGCGGCCGCATATGCGGATCGTTATCCCGTAAAGGTAGTAACATGGAGTTAATGGGAGCAAATGATATAGACTAAGCCTTTTAGGCATTTCTAATCAAGCTCATAAGTTTATGTAAAGGAGGTAATTCTTAGTGGCGAAGGCAGTAAAATATTTAGAGGGTCTAACGATACATAAAGTCCCTTATAATATAGCAAATACATCAGATTTTAAAACAAATGTCATGGGAAAAGCCGCTGATAACGAGTTGTTTATAATTACTGATACTCCTACTTTTAGTTTGAAAATTGGTAATGTAACTTACGATGGTACTTCTAATGTATCTGCTATTGATGCAACAGAAAGTGCGAGTGGTTTAATGTCCGCCGCAGACAAGATTAAACTTAATGGAATCGCTAAGGGCGCGACAGAGATTAAGGTTGATACTTCGATATCTTCAACGTCTACAAATCCTGTTCAGAACAAGGTAATAAAAACGGAACTTGATAAAAAGGCAGGCACGGCTGTTGCTACAATAAATACAAATGGATTAATGTCCGCTGCGGACAAAACAAAATTGAATGGAATCGCAAAGGATGCGAATAAGACAATTGTTGATACTACACTATCCGATTCATCTACAAATCCAGTGTAGAACAAGGTTATAAAAACAGAACTTGATAAAAAGGCGGACAATACCGCGTTAGATGCAAAGGCCGACAAGACCGCGTTGGACGGCAAGCTTGATAAAACTGGCGGAACGTTGACCGGCAACTTAACTGGCAAGTATTTCACTGGTACATGGCTACAAACGACAGCAGCAACTGATCTTGGTCGCACACCTGGAAAAGTGGCTGTATTGGATGATTCTGGCTGGGTGTACTATCGAACGCCCGCAGAGATAAAATCTGATATTGGAGCAAATGGTTATTTGCCAACTACCGGAGGTACAATGACCGGTACAATTACTACAAAGGGTATTAAGTTAACATCCGGAACAGATTTTGGTTCAAGTTTACCATCAAGTATGCAAAGCAACCAATTATTTTTCCAAACATTAGGGTCTAATTATATTCTTGATAATGTATATCCGGTTGGTTCTATTTACATGTCGGTAAACAGTACTAATCCTAAAAATCTGTTCGGCGGTACTTGGGAGCAAATTCAAGGGAAATTTCTATTTGGCATGGATAGTAGTTATCCCGCTGGCTCTACTGGCGGTGAGATTACACACAAATTAACGATTAATGAAATGCCTGACCACGGACATACCATTTATTATCCAAATTCTGGTGGCCCGTATGGTAATGCGAATATCTGTTATCCAGAAGGTTCTGCTACTAACATGACTTGGTGTGCGGAAATGTGTAAAACAGCGTTTACTGGCGGCGGTGCGGCACATAATAATATGCCTCCATACTTATCAGTTTATATTTGGAAGAGAACGGCGTAACGGGGTGATTAAATGGCTTACCAAACAATATTAAGTGGACAACAATCAACAGCAGGATCGCCTTATTGTATATATACAGTAGAAGTTGAGCCTTTTGGAAGAACTTCTTCCTCTATTTCTGTTAATATTACAGTAACAACACATTTGAAATCTTCACAGAGCTTTTTAGGACTTGCACACACACTTATAGGAACACTCACTATCGCTGGAACTGATATACAAATTACGATGAAAGCTTCAAGTGAGTCTTGGACAGGCACAGCTAATCATACTGCTTCGGCATCAGGAACGATTAGTGGATTAAGTTCAACTGAAACCTCGTTGCGAGCATCATTTTCAGTTGTTAATACGTATGGCAATGCGGGCACAATGAGTACAGTAAGTTGTTCAAACCTATCTATACCTGAATATAGTAGGCCTGTAAATACCATAAAAACAACTGCAATACCCAGTCTTTTAACCGGATATGATGGTGATAGTTTCTCGTTTTCCACAACACCTTCTGGAGGGACAGGATACAATTACAGATGGTATAAAGATGACTCCGTTGTAAGTACATCAAGAACATTTAGAGGAACATTATCTAATAGTGATTATGACGGATCAATTATTTATTGTCTTGTATGGGATTCCACGGGAGGAAGTGCATATACTAACAAATGCCAAGTTAGAGTTGGGACTTCGGAAAGCAAAAAAACAGTTTCTACGCATCAAATAATTCCAGTAAGAATCTATAATGGGTCTAAGTTCTTATATGGAATTCCATTCATTAAGAGTGGAAGCTCATTGATGTATTGTAAATGGACAATAAAACAATAAATTATACTCATTTGATTTTATCAAAGCGCTCATGATATTAGATACTGCCATGATCAAAAACCCATGGATACATATACTAATAACAGCTGGAAATTAACGGCTATTTAAAAATAAATACAAAGGAGATATGTAATTTTATGGACTGGTTAAATATTTTATAGCAAATTTTTGAGCTTTGTATTATTCCTCTCCTTGCTATTATTACTCGTAGTTTAGTAATATATATTAGTACGAAAAAGGATGAATTAAAGAATAAGACTGATAATGAATTAGCTAAGAAGTATTTAGATTTGCTAAATGACACAATAGCTAATTGCGTTATTGCAACAAATCAGACTTATGTTGAGGCTCTCAAGAAAGAAAATGCCTTTACTGTAGATGCGCAAAAGGCTGCCTTTGAAAAGACTTATCAAGCGGTCATTGCTACCCTGAGCGAAGAAGCTCAGAAGTATTTGCCTGAAGTGGTGGGCGATTTGCAGACTTACATCACTCAGAAAATCGAAGCCAGCGTCAATCAGAACAAAGCGGCTTAATAAAAATAATTAAAAGGGATTCTATCTTAATGTAGATAGAATCCCTTATTTTTTTTGTTAAAATTTTTTGGCAAAATCATCTAAAATTTTTTGGCAAAATTGGATAATGAATTAGTCCCAATTTTTATATAATAATGAAAGGAAGAACAATTCTTTATAGAAAGGACTTTTATATATGTATAATTATTATCCAACACAACCTAATAGACAACCTTCTTTTGGCTTAAAGGGACGACCGGTATCGTCTCTGGAAGAAGTTCGAGCTACGTCTATAGATTTTGATGGCTCGATATTTTATTTCCCCGATTTGGCCAACAAAAGAATATATACTAAACAAATTAATATGGATGGTACGGCCTCTCTCAATATGTATGAGTTAAAGCCAGTGCCCAAAGAGACAGTAAATGATTATATTACGCGGGCAGAATTTGAAGAGGCTATAAAGTAGTTGGCGGCGGTCCGGTCTAATGCCGCAGAACAGCCAATTGCTTAGCAGCCACAAAGCGCCCCGCCGCAATTTTAACACAAAGGAGAGTATAAAATATGCCACAAATTAATCCTATGTAGTTTTTATCATTTGTCAAGAATGGTCAAAATCCATAGAAAATGATGTTAAATTTTTTACAACAAACGGTTCAATCTTCACCTGTTGGTAAAAATCTTTATGAATTGGCTTAGGCCAATAACACGCAGGGTATAGAGCAATTTGCTCGTAATCTATGCGCTTCTAGGGGTGTAGATTTTGATACAGAATTTACTAACTTCCGCAATTAGTGGGGGTTGTAAAAATATATATTTTGAAAGGGGACATTTTAAATGTTCAATAGTAACAATGGTTATAGTCTCTCTGATATTGCTGCTGCTACCGGCGGTAATAATGGCAACAGAAACTGCGATGACATGTGGGGCGGAAATGGCGCCTGGTGGATCATCATACTTTTCCTGTTCTGCTTCGCCGGTTGGGGCGGTGGCTGGGGAGGTAACGGCAACAACGGAGCTACCGCTACCTATATTCCCATGTATCAGGGTACAACCACTCGAGAGGAATTAAATTACGGCTTTGACATGAGCGATCTAAAGTCGGGCATTAATGGCATCTCATCTACCCTTTGCAACGGTTTTGCCGGTGTCAATGAGACCGTCAATGCCAACGCCCGCAACCTACAGTCTGATATTTGCTCCATGGGTCTGACAAACTTGCAAAATACTAATGCAATAGAGGCTGCTATTACTAACGCGCATTATCAAACAAATAATCAATTAACTGCAATGCAAGCGCAATAGGCGCAATGCTGCTGCGATACTAAACAGCTTATTTCTTCTTCGTTTGCCGATCTTAATTATAACTTGGCTTCGCAAGCATGCGAAAATCGTCGGACAACTTAGGATGCCGCGAGAGATGTTATAGAAAACGCAAATAATAACACACGTTCTATTCTTGATTTCTTAGTACAGGATAAGATTGACACTCTTAATGCGGAAAATGCGGCGTTACGTAGCCAGATTTCTTAGGGTGAGCAAAGCGCGTACTTGCTGTCACAATTACGTCCTACGGCTCAACCTTCTTATCTTGTAAGTAATCCTTATACGGGCGTTATGACCACGTATGGCTGCGGATATGGTACTGGCTGCGGCTGCAACGGTTAAGGAGGAAAAAATATGGAAATAACAGCTAATGCTTTATAGGCGGTTAACGCCGGTTCTAATGTAGTATTTACTAACACTGCTGTTGCTGGTAGCTGTTCCATTATACACAGAGAGGGTAGCGGTCTCGTTACCCTCCGTGGTATAACTAATTAGAATCGCGCTAGATTCCGCGTAACTTTCGGCGCTAATATTGCATTACCTACTGGTGGGTCTGCCGGTCCAATTCAGCTAGCAATTGCAATTAATGGCGAACCCGTATCTGCAACCCAAATGATAGTAACTCCTGCGGCAGTAGGGGAATTTTTCAATGTTTCACGCACATTATTCTTAAATGTTCCTTCTGGTTGTTGCGCACAAATTAGTGTCGAAAATACATCTACAGTTGCAATAGATGTTCAAAACGCCAGTTTGATCGTGGAAAGGGTGGCGTAATATGGAAAGATTAAAAAGTATTAAAGATTGTTTAATAGCTCAGGTTAGTGGCCAAATGGGTAAACTTGATCAAGTAGATGCAAAAGAACTCGGTGAAGTAGTGGATATGATCAAGGACATGGAAGAAGCCTGCTACTACGCAAAAATTACTGAGGCTATGGAAAAAGGCGAAGAAGAAAAGAAGTATTATACCGAATATTATCGTCCATATAGTAGAGATTATCTAAGAGATATGGACAAGGATTACGGACGTATGTATTATGGCGGCGACTGGTCTGATGCGCATGAGACCAGCAAAACAAACGGCGCCACATATTATACCGAGCGTCCTTATTCTATGGAATTACGCGATAGACGCGAGGGGCGTAGTCCTATGAGCCGTAAAATGTATATGGAATCTAAAGAATTGCATAAAGATAAAACTACCCAATTAAAGGATTTGGAAAATTATATGCAAGAATTGTCTATAGATATTGCGGAAATGATTGATGATGCTTCGCCCGAAGAGAAGCAGATGCTTCAAAGTAAGATTACTGCATTAGCAAATAAAATAAAATAAGATGTTTTAGATTAATGGTGAATGGTGGAAAGTGGTATTAACTTCCACCATTCATCCTAAGTTGTTTCGAAGCAATGGCTCGTTGGCAATTGGTTCATGCGATGATGAGTCAAAAACGATTTATATTAATGAAAATTTATCATCAATGCGCATGAAAAAAGTGCTGTGCCATGAAATAACTCATGCCGCAATGTTTAGTTATAATGTGGAATTAAATGTTTAGCAAGAAGAATTATTAGCCGATCTCATTGCTACTTATGGCTAGGAAATTATAGATATAACCAATAAAATATTTACTCGTATGATAGAATAAAAAAGGGAGAGCTTATTGCTCTCCCTTTTTTTCTGTCTGGACTGAATTTGTATTAGCATATCTCATGGATACTAATTTGAATAACTAATCGCCTTCATGGTTTCCACCCAACGAATTATATATAGTATGCTCATGTTGGAGCATAGTATATTGTTCGTAAGTTATTGCTTCTTCTTGGTTAAGAAGTCTTCGACATTCTTCTTTAAACTCTTTACGTTGTAGAGAAAGAATGCCACCCTTGAGAGTATTTAAGCTATCTTCAAGAGTGTCAATTTTTTCCTCAATCAGATTTTCATCGTTTTTATTTATCTGAATTTCTTGCTACATAATTTTCATATCAGCTTGTAATTCTCCAATCTGTTGAGTCAAACTGGTATTTTTTGCTTCTAACTTTTTATCAGTTTCAGACATACGCTTAGTAATAACATCTGTAATACTTGTAATTTGTTCTTCTAAGCTATCTTTTAAACGATTTTTAAAGAGCGTCCATATATATCTGCCGCCAGCTAATATCCCTGCCGCTACGATGCTGAATAAAAATTCTGTCCAATATTTAATAATGAAATCAAGCAAAAGAATCTTCCCCCTTTCGCGTAGAGTATTTATATCTCTATTAGTATATAACTTTTAGGAGAAGTCAAATAATCAAAAATGACCTCATGCGTTAAAACGCAGAGGCCATTTTTTGCTCTTTAAAGTAATATGTTCCGATGCAGATTGCATCTGCTTCATCTTCTGAACAGTCTTTGTTATAAGTGTCTTTTACAAATTTCTAAGCATTTTTCTTTTGCGTCGGACGGTCAGTCCCCTTAATCTTCAGCCTAGAGCGCCATGAGCTGGCCGGCGCGAATTCATGAGGAATTTTTAATTCAGCGAAAAGTTCTTGAAGTACTCCAATTACTTCCGCCAAAGCGCGATAGGTAATAACATTACCTCGTTCTAACTAGATATCTTCTAGAATTACTCTATTGACATTATTAAGCTATATAAGCTCTTGTACCTTTTTCCTAATTTTTACTAATCGCTAAGGGAGAGAGCCTGTAAATGTAAAAGTTCCACTTTCTAATAAGTGTCCATCTTCAATAACAGCAAATCCCGAAGTCTAAGATGCTTGGTCTAATGCTAATATTTTCATTTTGTGGTACTCCCAAAGCCGCCTTCACGAATTGCTATGGGTTTATCGTTTATGGTTAATCCATAATTACATATAATACCCTGAGCGATGCAATCACCGACTTGTAGCTTAATGGGGAAAGGACTAAGGTTAATGAGCTACAGAAAGATCTCGCCTTCGTTCTGCGGGTTATTGAAATAATCAGCGTCTATAATGCCTTCTCCATTGACAATAACAAGCCAATATTTAAGTGGCGTAGAACTACGGGGAACAATTTTTAAATAAGTATGCGGCTCTAGCTAACATTTCATACCAGTAGAAACTAGGGTGGGTTTACATCCGGTAGTTTTAGTGAGCTATTTCATCTGCTCTAGAGTATATATAGTGCCATACTCATTACCAGAGACTTCCATATTATGGAGTAATTCTTTATATGGAGGAATTATAGTTTCTTCTGCTACGAATAAATCATAACCTGCGGCCTCGGTTGTTCCTCTTTGCGGCAGGGCGATTGAGAGATCTTTGAATCGAGATACTTTTTCAAAATGTGCCATAATTAGGTTCCTCTTCGGTATAATTGATGTGTACCTTACGGTCTGGCTCTTTCTCTTCAGTAAATGCCTTACAGAGAGTCACTTGATACCATTCATCAATGACTTCTCCCTTAGACTTAGTCTCTTTAGATTGGCAATTGTACTTAGTTAGAGTGTAACCGGGATCTTCCTTAGCTTCATTAATAAGAGTATTAGCTTCTGCATCGGTGCTAACACGATAAGTTTCTTGAGTTTTAACTAGATATGTTGCCATTGTTTTTACATTACCTCAATTTCTATCTTATTTTTATTATACATTAACATTTCTGCTTCTCGGATTTCATCTGCCAATTTAGTGTTACAAGCACGTAGTCCAAAAAGTGTTACGTGATCTATATCTTCCTCGTAACAAGCTTGTATGATATTATTGCACAGGCTTTTTAGCGGACATGGGGCGAGCTGCCGCACTTGTCCATCTTCTAAGATGGCTGGCGTCTGTTCTAGTTGAAATAAATCAACATGACAAATAATTTTTTTCATTTTAATCCACCTTTACTGGAACTACACCCATTGTATAGTCAAAAAAGACAAGACATGTTGCGTCATCTTGTGTTTTTACCCAAATCTCAATCGCATTTGCGTTATTAAGAGATACGTCTACGACTTCACCAACATTTGCTGCGCATTCTAATACTGTAGATGCTATGGGGGTGGCAGAATGATTATCGGGCAAAACGGGAAAAACAGTGTAATAATTTATTTCACGTCCTAGCAGCATATAATAAGTTCCAGAGGCCGCTTCTTTTGTATACTTCTGAATGAGTTCTATTGCTTCTTTCTTTTGTTCTGTTGTCATTTCAGACATTTGTGCCATAGCGGTTTTATTTAATTCATAAAGGCTGAGTGTTAAACCGCCATCTACCTTTACCTCTTCCCACTTACCCTCCGAATTAGCTTTATAAATAGTATGAGAATTCTCAACACAGGCAAGCTCATTTTCTTTGGGTTTTCGTGGGAGAGCAAATAGTATTTCTTTACTTGGAACAGTAATCATTATTTGCTCTCTCCTTTATTGCTTTTTATATAGATATTATATCATTTTTTTTAGATTAAGTCAAATTTATTCCTTCTCTTTAAGTATAGCATTTAAGATAATACCCATTACAAGGGCAAGAGCTGTGGCCGATAGAGAAAAGGCTGTTCCGCCAACAACAAGGCCACTAATACCCAAAGAAAGAACAGATGATACAATAATTAAGTTTTTCTGTACATTTAAATTAATTGTTTGTAGCATTCTAATGCCAGAGCAGGCGATGAATCCATAAAGCACAATAGCAGCACCGGCAAAGACGCAACTAGGAATAGAGGCAATAAATAGCTGTACCGGATCAAGGAAGCCAAGCAATGCCAGGAAAATAGCTGCCAAACCGGTGACCCATACAGATGCCACTTTACTAAATCCTACACAAGCAACTCCTTCTCCATATGAACAAGCACCCAAGCCGCCCAAAGCTGAAGAAGCAAGATTTGCAAGTCCCTCAGCGCAGAAAATTCTACTGAGGCCGGGACTGCGATAGAGATCAACCCCAATAATATTACCCAAGGCAGCATGGTCGCTTAGGCATTCCATCATGGCCGATACTGTATATGCAATATAAACAAAAATAATAGAAGCTATAATTGACCAATTAATGGGTTCAGCAAGCATAAATGCGAATGTTGGCGCATGGAAAAGTTTCATTCCCTCGAAAATAGAGAAATCAATTATTGGATAAATGCCCGTGACGGTTAAAATTAAAGCATATATATACCCAGCCATAATGCCGACTAAGAATGGAAGTATTTTCCACATACCCTTGGCGTAATGAGAAATAATAGCAATCACAAAAGTAGTAAGTAAAGCTACACTCACGCCCCACATATTAGCTTCTCCATTGATCTGTACATAAGTGAGGATAAATGGCATCAGGTTAATACCAATAACCACAGTAATTGCTCCTATGAGTGCTTTGGGGAAAACCTTGTAGATATTGTCAACCGGCACTTTAGAAAAGATAAAACCAAAAAGACAATATACTATACAAGTTGTTAAGCCACCAATTGCAACGGCCGTATAACCACCTGCCGCAAGAGCTAGCATAACGGGCGCTACAAAGGCTCCACTGTTTGAAATAAACATAGGCGATTTGCCCTTAGTTACTAGAATATACACTAATGTGGCGGCGCCCGCTCCCACCAATGCTCCAGACATTGGGACGCCGCAGATTTGAGCAATTAAAGCAGTAGCCACAAATACACTAAGGAGCGTCTATAAAGCAAATGCTATTAGTTTACCTATGGGCGGTTTATCCTGAATGTTATAAATCATTAATCGATACCCAGCCTTTCTTTATAGCCAGCAATTGCGGCAATTGCTTCATCTATATCTGACACAAGTACTCCGGCTTGTTTAATAAGACCTGTAACATATAAATTTTGATAACTATATTGCTGTTCACCGAGACTTGAGCGTCCGCCCTCATCTTTAGCCTCACTGTGAGTTAAATAGCACTGCCGTGTGTCTGTACAGATGCCTACTATTGCTTTCTTGTCACCGCGGGCAATTTTTTCATGGAATTTCCCGATTTCGGCACAAGTACCCGATGGTAATACGTCGCCGTCAATACAGGCTACGAGAATATCAGTGGTGTTTAAACGGACATTATCTCCATTGGCAATGGCTTGAGAATCAGCAAATTTTTTCTTGCCCTCAACGCCATTAATTTCTGTATTTTCAACGGGGGAATACACATAAGCGCCGGGAAATGCTTTGCGAATTTTAGTAGCCCATTCAATATTGCGCAGGTAATCCCCATAGAAAAAGATGGGGCCGGCTAAATAAATATTCATTATTCTTTTTCCTCCTCATCTGTAGTAGTATCCTCTGAAACAGGAGTTTCAAGAAAGAAAATTTGTTTATTATTGCGCTCCGCCCAGTCGATTTCACCAAATGTAGATTCACCAATATAGCCATCTTGATTTACTACATAAATGGCATCGCTCATATCAATCTTTTGCTTGTGTAAATTGTCTAATTGAATTTTTTGTTTTGTAGTTAACTCCCTATTGTCGGCATGATGAAAAACAAGTGGCATAAGAACTATATGACCTGCTAAGGTTAATTCTTCTGCAACCTGAAAGAAAGTATCTTTAAATCTTGTACTGCCACATAAAGTGATTGTCATTATTCTAGCTCCTTTAACTCTTTTTTATTTTTTAAATCCCAAATGCGTTGGTTGCGGCTGCCCCTCATATGCAGTGTAATATCGCGCTGTTCTTGGATAAATGGACCGTCGATTAATATATCCGTAAGCCCCAAGACCCGCCGCAATGAGGTACTGGTCGCCGCACGTTTCATAAGTTGCTCATAAGTATATCCTGACCATATATATGTCTTTACATCTGGATGGATAATTTTAACGTGTTCTAAAATGAGGTATGACAAGAAAAGGTTCTCGTCACACAGCGGTTCGCCTCCAAGAAGGCAAAAATCACGATGAACGCCATTAGCATCTAAAGCTTTATCTATTTCTTCAATTACTATAGGAGTAAATTCTTTTCCCCCATCAAAGTCCCAGGTCTCAGGGTTATGGCATCCTGGGCAGTGATGCGGACAGCCCTGGGTAAAGAAAGAAACGCATACTCCAGGGCCTGCGGCTAAATCATTTTTTATAATACCAGCATATTTCATTCCATTGCCCCCACATGTTTAACACGTTGAGAGACTTCATCTTGCTTTCCTAAATTAAAAGCTGTTTTATAATTACCGGTTAAATAACCGGTTACACGCCGTAACTGCTGAATATTCTCGCTTCCACACTCAGGGCAACTACCATTAAATTCATCCGTATAGCCGCAGTTCAGACAGGTGTCATTAGGAACATTAACCGCAAAATAAGGAATATCATGATCCATTGCGTAATTAACAATTTGCTCTAAGGCTTTAAGATTATTCTTTACGCTACTATCTAACTCTATGTATGTAATACAACCGGCGTTAGAATATCCTGTAAGCTGACTTTCAATATCAATCTTCTCAAAGGGGGATACTTGCTCCCAAACTGGCACATGGATCGAATTAGTAAAGAATTCTTTATCACTTACTTTAGGAATAATTCCGTATTTGTCTTTGAACTTTTTCATTGCGGTGTAACATAGATTCTCCGCGGGTGTATAATATACGCCAAAGTTAAGTTTATATTCTTCTTTAAATTCGGTGCAACGCTGCTTAAATAGCGCTTCAATTCGTTTCGCAAGAGCCATGCCTTTTGGGGAAGTATGATTGCATCCTACTAAAATTTCTAGTGTCTCTGCGAGACCTAATTGACCAATTGCAAGAGTGCCATGACGTAGGGCGCTACGAATTCCTTCTTCTGGGATGTAGCCTGCCATAACATTATTTTCGTACATAAATTTTGCGGATGCTGGATTCTGAGAACAGATATATTCGAAACGCTCAATCAGCATATCTTTTGCCTCGTGAATTTTTTCATCAAGAATATCAAAGAAAAGATCAATAATAGATTTATCATTTCTATCCATCATTACATCAGTATTATACTTTTCTTTTGCTTCCATTGCTAATGTTGGCATAATGATTGTCACAGGACAGATGTTTCCTCTGCCATCCTTTAATTGACCGAAACCATTAATGTCATAACCATTCGCTGTTCGACACGTGTTTATCCCATGTCCCCATGGGCACTGACTATATCTTCATTCCATAAAAATGGAGTTGTCTTCCGCTTCGATTTTCAGATGCTTCGTTTCCTAAAACATCGCTAGTGCTTATCTCTAGCTCTACTCCCATACATTCATCAGGGATAGTCGATACACTTTATTCATCATAATATTCAAAATTCCATGTTTTTTTAAAAGGACTTTTAACTTGTCCATTTAATCTAGTAGTTATAGAAGTTTTTCCACTTTTAATTCCACAAGCTTTAGCGCAATCAATTACAGTATCAAAATAATCTATTTCTCCGGTTAAAATATTTATTCTTTTTACCTTTTGTGCCATAGGATTTTTGGCGCCTAATTTTGTTTGTCGAATTTTTTCTTTAATGACTTCCATTTCTTTTTCAGTTTTAGATTGATATGTATTACCTCCGCATTTATAAATAGCATCAGTCTCATTATATCCTTCTTCAACTGAATTATAATATTTAATCCAATATTGTTCTTTTTTATTTAATTCATCTTGCGTCTCAGCAGTATCTATTTGTTCTATTATAAAATTATCTTTTCCATATTTTCTAATTGCTCTTGCAAAATGTGTATCTATTATGTTATTTAAAGCATCATTAAGATGCCTATGAAATCTCTATTCTATCGGTCTAATAGTTTGACCTATATATACTTTATTATTTTGAATATTTGTTATTTTATATATCCACACATTAACCTCCAAGTATAAATGTGAATATTATGATGAATTTTAGCACGGTCTCATCTGTTCTAGACCTAACCGTTAGCAGCTTATATTAAGCCACACCCCCGAGCGGGGTTCAAAAGATTTTAGATGAGCTAAGTTTAGCCTAAACCCATCGTCGAGAAATATGTTCTCGGATCATTAATGTCATAGCCAGCATTACCACTCCAATCTACATTTGCATAATTGGGGTAAAGACGTAGAGCGGTTGATTTAAGAGCCAATTGATATAAATCATAATTTGGATCTCCGGGTTTTCTATTAACACCATTCATGCATTGAAAAATGGAGCAGGGGAAGATGCTTGTCCGATGTAAATGACCTAATCCCTCAATAGACACTTCTAACAGCGCTTTAGTAACCATTCGTCCTTCTGGTAATGTACAAGTGCCAAAATTGATAGAGGTGAATGGTAGCTAATTGCCGGATCTCGACTGAAGCGTATTAAGATTGTGAAAAAGCCCTTCGGCTGCCTGGTGAACTTCTTTAATAGTCATATCCATAGCATATTTATAAGCCATTTCATTTCTGATAAATACATCGTCATTAATAGAGGCCTGAGTTTTAATCCATGTTTCTTTCGCATCAGATAAATCGAAATCTTCGTAAACCCCCATTAATCCAATCATTTGACCTTTTTGACAGTACTTAACCCCGTCTAAAAAGTGTTTATAGAAACTTTTACGAATATAAGGAACCATAGTCCAGTCTAAATGAGTTGCGGAGACACCTCCAAATTGCTGTAGACTTTGAAGCTGGAAAATAACCGCCACAAGCTGGAATGCGGTATTCGCAGAACCCGCCGGCCGCACGTCCGTTTGACGAGTATTAAATCCATTAGCAAGCAAATCATCAAATGGGATACTTAAACAGTTGTGACTACCTACATAATAGCTATCAAGATCATGTATATAAATCTCATTATTTAGGTGATTCTCACGTGCCATTGGTGATATAAGATAATCTAGAGCAAGCTGTTTTGTTACTACACTGCTAGCTTCTCCTGTGCGGCCGCCGAATGACGCTTCGTCAACATTAGCGTTTTGATTCTTAATATCAGATGCATCGAGCTTTTCTCGAATCGCCTAAATAAAATCATCCTTTTTATTACGAGCGACCTCTTTCTTATATCTATAACGAATATAAGCACGCGCCACATCACGTCGCTCCGAACGCATTAAATAGTCTTCAACAAGATCTTGTATCTCCTCTACAGTAATACAGTCTTTCATATTTGCAACTTTGCAACCGATTTCATAGGCTATATCATTCGCGGTATCTTCTTCGTACAGAGCACCATCAACTTCGACAGATGCCTTGTTAATAGCCACGATAATTTTTTCTATATCAAATGGAACAATAGCTCCATCTCGTTTAATTACTTTCATATATGATTTATCCCCTTTCTATATTTAGGCTGTTCAATATATATGAAAATTCTTGTATATATCTTTTTTACTTTTGTCCAAAAGATACCCCATATTGTGTTAGAATTTTGTGGTATCTATAATTTTTAATTCACAACAATAATGTGCAAGTGTTGGCCACACAATTTGCTGTATAGTTTCTAAATCAAGCATGGCATCAAGATAACATTTATATAATCTATATCCGCGGCAAGGGTTAGAAGCATTAAACCATACCCAACGCTCTCCATTAAGTTCCCACTCATAAGGACCATTTTTTCTAGAACATACTGGAGTGGCACCAACTCGTTGCATAATAGCGGCTGCCTTTTTCTACGATTTACTAACCACGCCGCATATTACTCTTTGATTAGAGACTGGGTATGGGCATCCCTTTTGCTTATTGATGCGATAAGCGTAATTTTCTAAATAACGTAGCTTTTCTAAATAATTCATATTCACGCCTCTTTAAAATGCTCTTGAATACAAAGAATTAGATTATTTACTACAGTATTAGTTTCATTCGTACTATTCATAATTGTATATCTATTATCTACAACTTCTTTATGAAAATCGTCGAAATCTTCTTCATCAGTACCGAATCGCCGCACAATTTCATGCACATCGGGATTCTGCTCTCTATTAAGCTGTCGTAAAAGGCGCGTTTTATCGTCGGCCGCAATTTCTATGATACATACATCAAGCTCTGGATAATCGAGAAGTCTTTCTACACCTGCGGGATTAAAGACGCCTAAATTAATAGTATTTTCATTTAAAGCGCTAAAAGCAGTCCCATAGCTCCATCCACGAAAAACAGTAGCCTCTAACATATCGCCATTAAATAACCGTTCTTTAAATTCGTCCGAGGAAAGAAAATAATAATTTACTCCCTCTTTTTCTCCTTCTCTGGGCGGTCGAGTAGTGCAACTAATAATTTCATGCCATTCAGGATAACGCATCATTAGCTGGTGCAGACAAAAATCTTTGCCCGCACCCGCCTTTCCGCATAAAGCCACAATTTTTGTTTTTTTCTTATCCATCGTCTTCTTCCATTTCTCCTTTATATCTATCATGTCTTAATACAGCATCACCATTGGGTTCTATCTGTTCAATTTTATATAATTGATGGGTAGACATATTAGCATATTTTTTACTTATAAAGAGATTGTCTCTGCGCATGCCTAATACCATAATCATATTACCGCGATTAAAGAAGCTACGTTCCATAACTTTCTTAGTGCCATCGGGTTGCTTTTCAGAAATCTGCTTATCATACAGAGTAAAATATTCTTTAGGGAATTTTACATCCACAACACCGGTGGGAGTAAGTACCGTGACAATACTTTTTGATTTATTCTTTGCAATACAAGTACCGCAAATTCTACTCAGTTTATAAATATTAACCAAGTAGTTTCCTTTATAATATGAATGCTCGATGATTGGTTCTTCGGGTAAACTATTAAAATCAACAATACCGTATTTAGAGAAATTCATATTAGATAATTCATGCTCATGATAATAAAAACATAAGACTTCCATTTCCCAAGCCGAATAATTATTTTTACCCACGGCTTTACGCCAATCCTCTAAGAAAATTGTATCATTTAAATTTTGCAAAATAGCATCATGATTTTCTTTAATCCATTTTCTGTAAACGTCCATCCATGGCTGATAAACTTGCTTATCCCATCGCTTTGCTTCTAATACTAATTCTTGATTTCGTGTTTCAATATAAATATCTTTTCCAATTTCGGTTAAGAAGTTAATTGCGCGAGTATCAAGAGTATAATAAAGATCAGCCGCCTTTTCTCTACAAACAGCTTTTAAATAACGGTTAAACTCATATATACGACGAGCGGTTTTAAATTCCTGCGTATCTTCAGGTACGAGATTATATTTCATTAAAGAAGGCATATTCTGCAAAGTAATACGGCTCTTTTTATCACATACAGTCCAAATATACCAAGCCATGCACTTTTTACGGTCCATCATTTCATCAAAAGCACCGCCTTTGATAAGAGAAATCATAGCTTGCCGCTTGGGCTTTACCCGCATCAAAAAATCTTGCGGCGATGTATAAGGCCGTTTTTTAATGATTTCATAAACCAATTCATCATTGACATTAAGTAAACTCTTTAATCCACACCAAATAGTATTATTTTCTACATCTGGTACAAAAGTGTATTGAGATTTATTAATATCTACTAAGCTGATATTAACGCCTTCATCTTTCATTTTACTGATTCCGCGAGCTAGCTTAGTATAATCTGTACCTTGTGTTTTTGTATTTTCTTCAGCGTTATCTTCATCTTCGCTGTCTTCTGCAACAATAGTATTACCGCTATCATTGATTAAACAAGCACAATTCCAAAAAATAATTGGAAAACGGTAAGCGAGATTCATTTCTTGAAGACCTATTAGTGAATAAGCCAAAGTGTGCGACGCGTTGAATCCATAGCCGCGGCTCATGGCAATCAAGACGTCCCATACGTACTTTGCGAAAGCCGGATTGATGTGTTTTTTAGCGGTGGTCTCGTAAAATTCTTCTGTCAATTTATCATAGGCCGCAGGATTCTTTTTAGCGATGGCCTTGCGGAGAGAGTCCGCAAAGGTCAAAGAAAATCCGCCCAATTCTGGCAATTGTACCAACTCCATGAATTGTTCCTGCGTAATACATAGCCCATATGAATTCTGAAGCACCGGCTGAAGAATCTTTTTTTCGGCCGGCCCCAATCCATTTAATTCGAGTTCTTTATCCCATGCTTCGGGAGAATTTTTAAATCTTGCCAATTTGTCTGTGGGCATTTCATTCTGGCCTTCCTGCGCCATCAAACGAATTGTAGAGTTAAGAACGGCTAATTCGTCAACAGAGGCTGGCTTCAAAGTAGCAATTCCTTTAATACCGCTTTGCTTTTCCATCTGAAATAGTGAGAGAATTTTATGATCCCAAACCATCTTCCACATATCCGGTGACGTTCTATCAAGATTGTAAATACCAATAGTTTTTTCGTAACGCTCTTTTAACGAGCCATCTTCAATATATCCATAATCACGCAAGAGGTCTAAACAAATATGAATTTTATCAAGCGCTTCAACACTTAACAGGTCATATTTAATTAAACTACAGGCCTCCGAAGTATGAAGATCATAACCGACGATTATGGTTCCATCAGGCGCCCGCATCAAACTCGTTGAGTTAGTAAAGGGCTCGTCTACGAAAATTACTCCACCGGCGTGTATACCAATTCTACAGACAAGACCCTCAATTCTTTGCGCGAGTTCCCAAAGCTGTGGATTAGCTTTCATTGTTGCGACGAAACTGCTTATCGGCTTATATCCCGCTTCTGCATCTCCATAAAAACACTGTTTAAGTGTTCTTGCTTGTCCTCTATCTTCAGGGACCATAGCGGCAATATTGCGAGCTTCATCAACATCCATTCCGATGCCTCGTGCGGCAGTTAGAATGGCGCTTTTTGCTTTTTCTGTGCCGAGGGTCAAAACGTTTGCAACTCGATCTTCTCCGTACACTTTTCTGAGTCGGTCTAGAACTATCGCTCTCCGAGAACCCTCGATATCTACGTCTACATCCAAAACCGATACACGGCTAGGATTAAGAAATCTCCAAGCAAAAGTTTTAGTGGTTTCCCATTGGGGATTAATTTGTACGATATCCAACAGATAAAGCAAAATAAATCCAACACCTGAACCACGTCCAGCTCCAACAATAGTATCTGCATTCCAGCACTCTTCTACAATACATTGAAGATTTAGAAAATAAGCTGACCAGTGTGTTTTATTAATAATAGAAGATTCCCATGTCATATTTAAACATTCTTCTACTGCATCATAAATTTTCTGTTCTTGCAACCGGGGGTCTGATTCAATTTTCTCTACCAAGAGTTGTGCTAACAGTTTATCACCAGGATAGTCAGAGGAAATAAAAGTTGAAAGCATTGGTATTAACTTTTGCCATTTCTCTGAAACTTCTGTATTACTACTTTTCCATTTTAACTGAGGAATTTTTAATGGACGAGTTAAATCATAATCCTCACATTGATCCGCTATATGTTGAATATTTTGATATGCGAATTCCATATTAATGTCAGGTGATACAGAAAAATATTTTTCCAGTTCCTGAGTATCCATCATATATGTAGTTGCATAAAAACTATCGACTTCACGCTCACCATCTTGTGAGTTAAGATACGCTTTATGAAGAGACGCATCAGATTTTTTTAGATAATGACTATCGGTAGTTATAATGTAAGGAATATCTTTTTCAATAGCTAAATTATATAAATATTGATTGACATAATCCTGCTCATTATTTTTGTGCGCGGGAGGCTGCATTTCAAGATAAAAATTTTCTGTTCCAAAAATATTCTGCATTCTTTCTAACCAAGAATTAACTGTTGGCTCACAGTCCCAATTCGGTTCTTCCTTCTGCGCAATAATTACCGACGGTAAAAATCCTCCTAAGCAAGCAGTGGAGCCAATCACATGGCCAGGGTTTTTTCCAATAATTTCTTCAAGGTCTGCGTAATGTGTAGGTACTCGCCGCATTCTTCCGTCCATAAAAGAACGTATCCAGGCACGAGAAGAAATTTCTCGGATTTGCTGATGCCCAATGGCATCTTTTGCCAAAAGAATAAAATGAAAGAATTTATCTTGCTTTTTTATATAAGTACTTTCCTCTAAATCATCGCGGCAAAGATAGATTTCGTTACCAAGAATGACTTTAAAATTGGGATGTTTTTCTTTAATTTCTTTATAATACTTCAAAACCTGTACAGAATTTGACACACATTCGTGCTCAGTAATAGCGATACAGCTATGTCCTAGCTCTAAAGCATAATCTATCAATTCTTGATACCGATTGATAGAATCCCTAAGTCGGATATTACTAAAATCCGTATGGTTAATTATGAAGACTGCCTGGGTAGCCCATCTTCATATAATATCATCCCCCTTTACTGTTTATATATTTATATTATATCATATTTTTGATTAAAAGTCAAGGGCGACTGCCCGATTCTGCGTTCTCGCAACCGCCGGCCGCTCACATAGTAATTAGGACAACTTTGTCCGAGGCTCGTGTGATTCCAGTATATAAATATTTTTGATGTTCATCTTTCTTAAATGGGAAATTCTCTTCAAACAATAAGACCTTTCCATATTCGCTACCCTGGGCCTTCCAGCAAGTAATAGCATACGCATAAGTAAAACTCATGGGAATCATGTCCGGATCACCAGTTCTTTTATAGCTTTGCGTTATATTATACATCTGAGCTGGAGTCAGAGTAGATTGCCCCGTGATAAATTCATTATAATCCATACTTAGGCCGGTTAGATAATCGTCATTTTCTTCCAACTTCATGTTTCCTACTAGTATATCTACATTTTTTATATCTGGCCATTTTCGAGTAAAGCCAAAAGGCATTTGTATATTTGTCAAATAAAAATCGGTTAATGTACCGATAGTTCCATTAGTCAAAGGAGTATGAGTATTTTCACTACAAATATCCCAGTGATTTCGCAAGCTAATTATCTTGTCTCCAACACATGGCGCTAATGTCTCAAATCCTAACATTTTACGTCTTTGCTGATTAATGCTATTACGAGTATCATTTTTTGCGCAAATAATCTGATCTGCCCAAGCATACATTCCCTCAGAAACTTCATTCTTTGGGTAAATTAATACTTGTTCTTTAGTCCCTTTATAGGAGGATAAAGAGCGGCCATCACGGATATGCATTGATAATCGAATAATTTCGCTATCTTGAGCTTGTCTCATGATTTCATCGAGAAAGACATGAGGATGCTGCAATACGAGGTTGTCTTCTTCCTCCACCACGGGTGGAAGTTGTCCAGGATCCCCCGCGGCCAGAATATATATATGATGGGAAAGCAATAGTTCCCACATCTTTTTCGGCAGCATAGAAATTTCATCGACTACAATCACTTTGGGCGGCGGTGGACCCGGCAAAGACGGAATGGGTTTCAACAATTCATGTGTTGCTTTGGGAACATATTTATAGCCGCCATTTTTAAGAGGTTTTGCCCAATAAAGGAGCTTGTGCGCAGTTGTAGCATTGGGGCATCCTTTACTTGCGAGGACGGTAGCTGCCTTTCCAGTATATGCTACATAACAAACTTCTTCGTCAGGATCAACGCCAAGGGCAGCAATAATAAATTTAATCAGAGTACTTTTTCCGCTTCCGGTCAGGCGTAGCCAGCAATACAAGTATAACGTTCATTACTCTTGTATCTGGCTACAGCGATTTTCAAACCTTCTTCTTGTTTACGGGTTAGAATCAAGTTCTACTTCCTCCTTTTTATTAAAAGTTAATTAATTCAAATTCCATAATTCATGGTGAAATTCTTTGTAATAATTAAAGTATAATATATTTTTTATTCTTTAATTATAAAGTCAATTATGTTCTCCCATTGCCTCATCTAGAATTTGATAAAATCGTAGACAATCTCGCTCATATGCTTGACGCGCTTTAGCTTCTGCTTCCCGCTTAGATATTCCTTTTGTCATAACTAAATCCATAGCATCTGCTTCGCAGGCTTTGTAGCGAGCTAATTGATAACGATAACATAAACTATCGTACATATAACCTTTATAGTTTTTATCATATTCATTAAACACATTTTGTGTACTATCAACGATATCTTGAATTAAACCACTAAATGGGTCTATTTTTTTGTACTATTCATAATATATATTTTCACACCTTATTATTAAAGAAATCATTTAATAGAATTTCAAATTGCTTTTTACATCTAGGGCATAACTCTATCGGCTGAACAGGCTGACCATAAATCGTATAATAGCTATTAGATATAATA
>OGOP01000505.1_pt1 | contig 35145 bp, 31 predicted proteins | sample 1552591 | NCBI WGS metagenome assembly OGOP01 (sample SAMEA2580120, study PRJEB22360) | human gut metagenome | biome: human gut; feature: human-associated habitat; material: faeces | place: Denmark | collected 2008/2010 | reverse complement strand
GCCAGTTCTAGAAGTTAAAGCTAGAAGAATTGGTGGTGCTACATACCAAGTACCATTAGAGATTAGACCAGAAAGAAGACAAACATTAGGACTTAGATGGTTAGTTTCATATGCTAGAAAGAGACATGAAAAAACAATGTCTGAAAAATTAGCTGGAGAAATAATGGATGCTGTAGCTGGAAACGGTGGAGCTTTCAAGAAGAAAGAAGATATGCATAAGATGGCTGAAGCTAATAAGGCTTTTGCACATTATAAATTTTAATTAGAAAGGAAGAAAAAATATGGCCGGAGACGGAAGAGAATTTCCTTTAGAGAAAACAAGAAATATAGGAATAATGGCTCACATTGATGCAGGAAAGACAACAACAACAGAGAGAATACTTTTCTACACAGGAAGAACACACAAAATAGGTGAGGTTCATGATGGTGCTGCTACTATGGACTGGATGGCCCAAGAGCAAGAAAGAGGTATTACAATTACATCAGCTGCTACAACTTGCCACTGGTTAGGTAATAGAATAAACATTATCGATACCCCAGGACACGTTGACTTTACAGTTGAGGTTGAGAGATCTTTAAGAGTTCTTGACGGTGCTGTTCTAGTACTTGCTGCAAAGGGTGGAGTTCAACCACAATCTGAAACAGTTTGGAGACAAGCTGATAAATACATGGTACCAAGAATGGTATATGTAAACAAAATGGATATTACTGGTGCTGATTTCTATGGTTGTATAAACCAAATAAAAGAAAGACTAGGAGCTCATCCAGTTCCAATCCAATTGCCTATAGGTGCAGAAGACAATTTCAAAGGAATTGTTGACTTAATAAAAATGAGAGCATTCATTCATAAAGATGATTTAGGAAAAGACATTGAAGAATGTGATATTCCTGAAGATATGAAAGCAGATGCTGAAAAATATAGACAAGAAATGATTGAAGCAGCAGCAGAACAAGATGATGAATTAATGATGAAATATTTAGATGGTGAAGAACTATCTGAAGCTGAAATTAAATCAGGATTAAGAAAAGGAACTTTATCAAATGCTCTAATTCTTATGACATGTGGTTCATCATACAAGAACAAGGGTGTTCAAGAATTATTAAACGCAATCGTTGACTACTTACCATCACCACTTGATATTCCAAACATCAAAGGTGTTGACGAAGATGGAAACGAAGTTGAAAGTAAGACTGATGACAATGCTCCATTTGCAGCATTAGCATTCAAAATAATGACAGATCCATATGTTGGAAAACTATGCTTCTTCAGAGTTTACTCTGGAACATGTACAACAGGAACTACTATTTTAAATGCTACAAAGGATAAGAAAGACAGAATAGGAAGAATCCTATTAATGCATGCAAATCATAGACAAGATATTGAAAAAGTTTATGCAGGAGATATTGCAGCAGCAGTTGGATTAAAAGATGTATCAACAGGTGATACATTATGTGATCCAGACCACCCAATTATACTTGAATCAATGGAATTCCCAGAGCCAGTTATCGATATAGCTATCGAGCCAAAAGACAAGGCTAATGGAGAAAAAATGGGAATAGCTTTAGCAAAACTTGCTGAAGAAGACCCAACATTCAAAACATGGACAGACCAAGAATCTGGACAAACAATCATCGCTGGTATGGGTGAGCTTCACCTAGATATCATCGTAGACAGATTAAAGAGAGAGTTCAAAGTTGAATGTACAGTTGGTAAGCCACAAGTTTCTTACAAGGAAACAATCAGAAATAAGGTTAAAGTTCAAGGTAAGTTTGTTCGTCAATCTGGTGGACACGGACAATATGGTGATGTATGGTTCGAAATGGAGCCATTAGAGCCAGGTTCTGGAGTTCAATTCGAGAGCAAAATTGTTGGTGGTGCTGTTCCAAAGGAATACATCAAACCAATCGAAGATGGATTAAGAGAATCTGCTATGAGTGGTATATTAGCTGGATACCCAGTTATAGACTTCAAAGCAACATTAGTTGATGGTTCTTACCATGAAGTTGACTCATCTGAAATGGCATTCAAGATTGCTGCATCTATGGCTTTCAAAGAAGGATGTAAGCAAGCAAAATCTGTTATATTAGAGCCTATAATGAAGGTTGAAGTAACTGTTCCTGAAGAATACATGGGAGATGTTATTGGAGACATTAACTCTAGACGTGGTAGAATGGAAGGAATGGAAGCTAGAAACGGTAACCAAATAATAAGAGGATTTATTCCACTTTCAGAAATGTTTGGTTATGCAACAGACTTACGTTCTAAGACACAAGGTAGAGGAACATATTCAATGGAACCAAGCCATTATGAAGAAGTTCCAAAGTCTGTATTAGAGCAAATAGTTGCTTCTAGATCTAAGAAAGCAGAATAATATACAAATATGTATATATTGTGAAAACAAAAATAACACTTGCATTTTGCTTGAAAATATAGTAGAATGCAGGTGTGAAATAAGATATTAATTTTAAATATAAATAGTCATGAGCAAGACTCAAGACTAACTAAAAAGGAGGAAAATTAAATGGCAAAGGAAAAATTTGTAAGAACAAAGCCACACGTAAACATTGGTACAATTGGTCACGTTGACCACGGTAAAACTACTACAACAGCAGCTATTACAAAATACTTAAGCTTATTAGGACAAGCTAAATACGAAGCATACGATCAAATCGATGGTGCTCCAGAAGAAAGAGCAAGAGGTATTACAATTAATACTGCTCACGTTGAATATGAAACAGCAAACAGACACTATGCTCACGTTGACTGCCCAGGACACGCAGACTACGTAAAGAACATGATCACTGGTGCTGCTCAAATGGATGGTGCTATATTAGTTGTTTCTGCAGCTGATGGACCAATGCCTCAAACAAGAGAGCATATATTACTAGCTAGACAAGTTGGTGTTAAATACATCGTTGTTTACCTAAACAAATGTGATATGGTTGATGACCCAGAATTATTAGAATTAGTTGAAATGGAAGTTAGAGACCTATTATCAGAATATGGTTTCCCAGGAGACGAAATTCCAGTTATAAAAGGATCTTCATTAAAAGTACTAGAAAGTACATCAACAGATCCAAATGCACCAGAATATCAATGTATTAAAGAATTAATGGACGCAGTTGATACTTATATCCCAACACCAGCAAGACCAATAGATAAGCCATTCTTAATGCCTATCGAAGATGTTATGACAATAACAGGTCGTGGAACAGTTGTTACTGGTAGAGTTGAAAGAGGACAAGTTAAAGTTCAAGACGAAGTTGAAATCGTTGGAATTAAACCTTCTACAAAAACTATCGTTACAGGTGTTGAAATGTTCAAGAAAACACTTGACCAAGCTGAAGCTGGAGACAACATCGGAGCATTATTAAGAGGTGTTCAAAGAACAGATGTTGAAAGAGGACAAGTTCTTGCAAAACCAGGATCTATACATCCACATACAAAATTCAAAGCACAAGTATACGTTTTAACTAAAGACGAAGGTGGACGTCATACTGCATTCTTCAATGGATACAGACCACAATTCTACTTTAGAACAACAGACGTTACAGGTGTTATCGAACTAGAAGCTGGAACAGAAATGGTTATGCCAGGAGATCACGTAAACATGACAATCGAACTTATTACTCCAATCGCTATCGAAAACGGATTAAACTTCGCTATTCGTGAAGGTGGAAGAACAGTTGGATCAGGAGTTGTTTCTGATATAATTGAATAATCTATGAATAATATATAGCTTATTAAATAGATACCTACAGAAAAAAAGAAAATTATTATCTTTTTTACTGTGGGTGTTTTTTATTTTATTACAAACGGAGTATCATTAAAGAACATCACCAACATATATATGAAAAATTGCCAAATTAAATTGACTTTTGCCCGATTTAAGTATATACTTTAAGCGTAAATACTAAAGAAACAGAGGATGAACTAATCAGATTTATAACTTACGAAAGGAAAGCTAATAAATATGAAAAAAACAACAATATCAAGCATAATAATAGCAATATCAATGATAGTATTCACAACTAAGGTACAGGCAGCTACAGGAAAAGTAACAACAGAAACTTTGAATTTAAGAAGCAAGGCTTCAACTGATTCGTCAGTAGTAAAATTACTTAACATGGACGATGAGTTGGAAGTCATATCAGAAGAAGGAAATTGGTATAAAGTTAAGGTTGGAGAAAATGAAGGCTATGTTAGTAAAGACTATATAAAAGTTGATAAAACATCAACAGAAACAAACAATACGACACCAACCGATAATAACAAAAATAATTCTGGTGCAAATTCAACAGAAAATAAAAACAATGAAACGACTTCAAGTCAAACCACATCAAACACTGTAACACCAAATTCTACTTTAAAACTTGAAAAAGATGTTACAATAAAAATATTACCATTAATAAATGCGAATAATCTTGGAACGGCAAAAGCTGGTGATGAAGTTACTGTTATTACAACAGCAAATAACTGGATATTTATAGAAACAAGCGAAATTGCTGGCTGGATAGTAAAAGATTCAAGTGTGGGACAAGTTAAGAGTTCAGAAGATAAAAATACTGGCTCAAGTACAGATAATAACACCACAGATACTAGCAATAATGATGACAAGGGTGAGGAACAAACTGATACCAAAACTAATACGGATAATAATGACGATACAACTTCATCAGATACAAATTATACTAAAACAACCAAATACATTAATGCTTCGTCAGTATATGTTAGAAAAGAAGCTTCAACAAGTGCTGGAATTGTAACAACTTTAATTAGAAACACTGATGTTACAGTTGTTGGAGAATCAGGAGATTGGTACAAAGTTACATATAAGGATTACAGTGGATATATTTATAAAGAACTATTGTCAGATAAAAAAACAGAAGAAACAAATAGAAGTAGCGCTAATAGAGAAAGCGCTACAACTGTTTCAAGTGTAACTACTGAAACTACAACAGAAGAAACTTCAAAGGGACAAGAGATTGTAGAATATGCAAAACAATATTTAGGATGTCCATATGTTTATGGAGGTTCGGGGGATAAATCTTTTGACTGTTCTGGATTTACAATGTATGTGTATAAGAAATTTGGATATACATTAAGCCATTCTGCAATAGCGCAATCTAAAGTTGGAACATATGTTGCAAAAGGAGATTTACAAGCTGGAGACTTGGTATTCTTCTTAGATTATGAAACAATGGATGGCATAGGACATTGTGGAATATATATTGGAAATGGTGAATTTATACATGCGTCTTCTGGAAGTGGATATTGTGTAAAAATATCGAACTTATTAACAGGAAGCTATAACACGAGATATGCTACAGCTAGAAGGTTAATCTAATAAGAGCACGACGTAATAATATAGAGTTTTACAAATAATATAGGGCAATTAAAAAGGAGAATGTTAGTGAAAAGACCACTTTTAATTGTTACTATATCATACATATTAGGAATAATTATAGGGGTATACTTTAAGCAAAGTATACTCTTTATTTTACTTACAGGAATTACTGGAATTATATTTTGGAAAATAATAAAAAAGAAAAAAATTGTAATTATTGCAATATGTATTGTACCATGCTTATTGTCTTGTCAGCAGACCAATAATTTAAATAATAAATACAATAAAATGTATAAATTAGCTGATGAAAACATTGCAATAACTGGAACTGTGTGCAGTCAAATAAAGGAGACTGATTATAAGTATTCTGTTAATATTAAACTAGAAAATAAATTAAAATTAACAGTCTATATAGATAAAAAAGAAAATGTTTCAAAATTAGAATACGGCAATAAAATATCTGTTACGGGAACGTATAAGAAGCCAACAGAGAAAAGAAATTATAAAGGCTATGATTATATGAAATATTTGAAGACTAAAAAGATATGTGGCTATTTAATGGTAGATGGAGAAGTAAAGCTGGTAAAAACAAAAAAAATCAATCCAATATTTACAATAATAAATAAATTATCGCTAATTTTTAAACAAAATTTGAAGAAATTATTACCAGAGCAAGAAGCTGAACTTGAACAGGGAATTTTATTAGGAGACACGTCTGATATAGAAAGTGATATAAAAGATGATTTTAGAGAATGTAATTTATCGCACATGCTAGCAGTATCTGGAGCTCATTTATCTTATCTAGTGTTAGGAATAAATACTGTTTTAAGCAAAAAGGCATTTGGAATACGAAGAAGAAAAATTTTATCTATAATATTTATCTTAATTTTTATGGTTATTGTTAATATGAGCCCATCGGTTGTAAGAGCCGGAATATCAACTATTATAGCAATATTTGCAACTTTAATTTACAGAAAACAAGATACATATACAACAATTTCAATTGCTTTGTTATTAACATTATTAAATAATCCATTTGCAATTTTTGATGTTGGATTACAGCTGTCATATCTTGCAACTTTAAGCATAATAATTTTTTATTCTAAATTCACCCAAAAACAATTTAATAATAAAGTAAAAAAGTATTTGTATGAGAGTGCGATGCTCACTTTGAGTGCAAACATTTTAATTCTTCCAATTACAATCTATGAATTCAACACAATTCCAATAAACTCAATAATATCAAATTTGTTAGCTGGTCCATTGCTTGGAATATGCATAATATTAGGCATGTTCACAGTAATTATTTCAACAGTTTGTTTTCCTGTGTCAAAATTAATAGCATTTCCATTGCAAATTATTTTAAAAATTCTAATAAAGATAATAGAATTAATTTCTAAAATTCCATTTGGAAATTATACTGTAAAAACTCCGTGGTTCATAGTAGTGTTTTTAACTTATGCAATAATTGCCACATTAATATATAACAAAAAGAGAATTACTAAAATCTTAACTATGATTACATTAATAATATTTATTGTTATGCAGGTTTGCGCTTTTATAAATATTGATGGAAAACTAAAAATCTATTTTATAGACGTCGGCCAAGGAGACAGCATGCTTGTAAAAACTGTAAATGGAAAAAATATTTTAATTGATGGCGGTGGAAGTAAGGATCCAGATTATGATATAGGCGAAAAGATTTTAGTACCATATTTGCTAGATAGAAGAATAAAAACATTGAATTATGTAATTATATCACATTTTGATGAAGACCATGTTGGTGGAATATTGACTGTTATGCAAGAGTTGAAAGTGAAAAAAGCAATAATTGCAAGACAATTTGAAAACTCTAATAATTATAAAAAATTTATTAAATTAGCACAAGAAAAGAAAATAAAAGTTATTGTTGTAGAAGCTGGAGATGTGATAAATATAGAAAAAGATATAAAGCTAAAAGTTTTATGGCCAGACTCAAAAAATAAGATTAATGAAAATGTTTTAAACAATAATTCGCTTGTTTGCAAGTTAGAATACAAAAGTTTTTCAATAATGTTGACTGGAGATATAGAAGAAATTGCAGAAAATGCAATATTAACCAAATATAAAAATAATGCAAAAATATTAAATGCAAATATTTTGAAGGTAGCACATCACCGGCTCTAAAAGTTCATCAACAGAAGATTTTACTAAGGCTGTAATGCCAGAGATTGCACTAATTGGAGTTGGAAAAGACAATAGCTTTGGGCATCCATCTAATGGAACAATAGAAAGACTTAACAAAATAAAATGCAAAATATTAAGAACAGATGAAATGGGTGAAATTACTGTATATGTGAATAAAAATTTGAAATACAGTGTAAAACATTGCATTTTGAATATCGATACGATAAAATAATAATAACAAAAGAAAATGGAGGATAACATGGAAGACGAAATAGCAAACAAGCAGATACCTATTCAAACAATAATTGATGTTGCTGATTATTTTGAGGAGTATAAAAATAGATATTTAAAGGTATTTGATGAAGAAGATAAAAGAAATGAAGGAAAAGCCCTAGAGGAAACTAATTATCAACATTATCATGGAGAGGCAGAAGTAACATATACTGTGTATTTGAAAAATGGGAAAAATATGAAAGAAAATGACTACAATTGGTTTATTTCGTATTTGAACAACCCAAAAGAAATAGATCAAATCATTATACATATTGATGTTCAATTCTTTTCAAAATCTGGAACATCTAGAACTTTTATATATGATAGACTTAATACTATAAATGGAAGTATCTATTTTGAAGACATAGTAAATCATGGCTCAAAAGCGAGAATATATGTACATACTTCATATCAAGAAAGAGAAGCTAATAATCTTTATTACACAGCAGTTGGTATATTAAATGATAATAAAGAAAGATTAGATAAAACAATAAAACATAGAAAATTAAGAATACAATCATTTTGTATATCAGTAGGAATAATTTTATCATATATTTTTTATGCGATACTTAGTTTAAATGCTAGTAAATTACCAATAGATGTATCAACCTATTTAACAAATAAATATGTTGTTGTATTTGGACAATGGTTTCTTGCAATTTTATTAGGAAATATATTTTCATATTGGTATATAGTAGGTATTTATAGACCATTATTGCCAAGGGAAAAATATGTTGGATACAGTCGTTCAGCAGGAAAATCAGTTTACGCTGATGATTTAGATGATTTTGAAAAACATTCAGAAATTCAAATTGGAAACTTATGGGATGCAGACAAGAGAAGAAAAAAGATTGAAAAGTTATATTTAGTTACAAGAATAATATTATTAATACAATTACTTATTAGTGCGGTATTATATTTCGTAATGAAATAGATAAAGGAGAAATCATGAAAAAAGAATGCATACAATCGTGTTTACAGGAGTACAAGATATTAATAAAACAGGAAAAAAGCAATGTAGAAGATATAAAAAAAGAAATTCATGAGTTGTGTGATCTATTACTGAATTTGAAATTTCATATGCGAAGATTTACTGACTTTTATGATAATAAGAAATTAGGTAATATAGATGTTCCTAAAAAGTATAAATATGAATTGATAAGGCCAATTACTGATAGAGAAATGAATTGCTATAGACTTTGTCTAAATAATTTACAACGAGATGATATACATGGTGCATATCATGAACTATTAGATATGTTTGATGACTATGGTAAGTGCGAATATAAAAGATATATTAGTATAAGTGAAGTATGTATTTTCGCTGATGCAGTAGAACAATTTAAAGAATATTTTGCTGGGCCAAGTAAGGAAACTGATTGGGGAGAAGTACCAGTTTGGAATTGTGATGATGAAATAGAACAGTAATATAAAATAATTAAAGTTGCCTAAACTGATTTTGTTCGGTTTAGGCACATATTTATTTGACTATTTGACTATTTTATAGTATTATATACTTGTTGAATAGTAAATTGAAGATAGGAGTTTTAATATATGTTATGTTCAATGTGTAAGAAAAACACAGCAGTAATATTTATAAATAAACAAGGCGCAGACGGCAAAGCCGAAGTTGAAGGTTTATGTTATGAATGTGCTAAAAAGAAGGGAATAAATCCAATAGATACAATGGCAAAACAGGCTAATCTATCGGATAAAGATATACAAGATTTATCTAATAAATTAGATATAATGTTTAAGAATTTATCAGACAACATGGCTGATATAGATGAAGATGAACTTTCAGAAATGATTAATGGAGAAAGTGAAATAGATGGTGCTCAAGGAGTTCCTCTTGGCTCGATTTTTTCCGGATTGTTTGGAATAAAGCAAAATGGAGATGAGTCATCAAATTATTCATCTGGTGGGACTCAAAAGGTTAAGGAGAAAACTAAGCCAAATAAAAAGAGAAAAGCACTAGACACTTATGGAACCAATTTAACGGTTAAGGCTAAGAATAATCAAATTGACAGAGTTATTGGAAGAGACAAAGAAATTGAAAGAATGATACAAATTTTAAATAGACGTTCTAAAAATAATCCATGTTTGATTGGTGAGCCGGGTGTTGGAAAAACAGCAATTGCTCAAGGCTTAGCTCTTAGAATTGCAAGCGGAAGTGTACCTGCTAAACTTTTAAACAAAGAAGTTTATCTATTAGACATGACAGCTGTAATTGCTGGAACACAGTTTAGAGGCCAATTTGAGGCTAGAATGAAGGCTATAATAGATGAATGTAGAAATGATGGAAATATTATTTTAGTAATTGATGAGATTCATAACATTATAGGAGCTGGAGATGCAGAACATTCGATGAATGCAGCAAATATTTTGAAGCCATCACTTGCAAATGGCGAGATACAAATGATTGGAACAACCACCTTAAAAGAGTATAGAAAATATATTGAAAAAGATACTGCTTTGGAGAGAAGATTCCAACCAATAATCGTAGAAGAGCCATCTGTTGAGGATGCAATTTCAATATTGCAAGGAATTAAGCAATATTATGAGGACTATCACCATGTAAGAATTTCGAATGATATAATTAGACAGATTGTAAATATGTCTGAAAAATATATTCATGATAGATTTTTACCAGACAAGGCTATCGACATATTAGATGAAGCTTGTTCAAAAATAAACCTAAATGATAAAGATTTATATGACTTAGAAGTGTTGAATAATCAATTAAAAGAGGTTCAAGCTAAAAAGGAAGAAGCTGCACAAGCTGATTCTACAGAAGATTATCAAAAGGCAGCAGAGCTTAAAACACAAGAGTGTTCATTACTAGAGCAGATTGATAATCTAAAAAAGAGAATGCAACCTAAAGATTTAACAACACAAGACATTGCAAACGTAATAGAAAGCTGGACGAAGATTCCAGTAAACAAAATTACAGAAGAAGAAACAAAGAAATTGTTGAATCTAGAAGATAATTTGCATAAGAGGATAATAGGTCAAAACGAGGCTGTTGAAGCAGTTTCGAGAGCAATAAGAAGAAATAGAGTAGGCTTAAAGAGTACAAAAAGACCACCATCATTCATATTTGTTGGACCAACAGGTGTTGGAAAAACTGAACTTGCAAAAGCATTAGCATATGAGATGTTTGGAAGTGAAAAATATATAATTCGTTTCGATATGTCTGAATACATGGAAAGCAACTCAACAGCGAAATTGATTGGTGCACCTCCAGGATATGTGGGATATGATGACGCCGGTCAATTAACTGAAAGAGTAAAGAGAAATCCTTATTCAATTATATTGTTAGACGAAATTGAAAAGGCTCATAATGATGTATTTAATATATTGTTACAAGTACTTGATGACGGAAGATTGACAGATGCACAAGGAAATACAGTAAGTTTTGAAAATACAATAATAATAATGACATCAAATGCAGGCTCAAACTTAAATACAAATTCAATCGGATTTGGTGGAACATCAGAAGCTTCAAAAAACAGAATGCTTGGCGCATTAAAAGATTTATTTAGACCAGAATTCTTGAACAGAATAGATGAAATTGTAGCATTCGATTCATTAACAAACGAACAACTTCTACAAATAGTTGACTTAATGATATCTGATACTCAAAAAGTGTTAAATGACAGGAACATTGGATTAATACTTACAGATGAAGCTAAGAAATACGTATTAACAAAAGGAACAGATTTAAAATATGGTGCAAGACCTTTAAGACGTGCAATACAAAGATATGTTGAAGATGAACTATCTGATATGATATTAAAATCTGAACTAACAAATGGTAAAAAAGTATTGGTTGATTACGACAAGGAGCAAGATAAATTAGTATTCAACATACAATAATCTAAAAATAAAAAGTTGGAGGTAAAAAAGTGTTCAAACATGTACCAAATATTCTAACAATGTGTAGATTCGTATTAATACCATTCATATTCGGCTCAATAGTAAATAATCAGTATGTAGCAGCATTTGTATTCTTAACACTTTCTGGAATTACCGATATACTAGATGGTTTTATAGCAAGAAAATTTAATTTAATAACTAACTTTGGAAAATTAATAGATCCACTAGCCGACAAGGCAACACAAATTTCAACGCTTATAGCATTGCTATTTGCAGGAATAATCCCAGATTGGATATTAATAGTGGTATTTATTAAAGAAACAATAATGATAGCAGGGGCATCTTTCTTATATGGAAAAAAACTTGTAGTATCAAGCAGATGGTATGGAAAGCTTGCGACAGTAATGTTCTATGTGGCAATAGTAGCTTCATTAATTACAAATAACTTTAATTTTGCATTCCACATAGACATTTACATATACTATGTAGCACTTGCGTTAACAATATTTGCTTTAATAATGTATTTCAAAGAATTCTATCAAAAAGGATATGTAAATAAAAAAGAATTGAGTACTGTAGATAAGAAAGTTATAGAAAAATAATAGTAAAAATCGTGTTTTAATAAATAGAACACGATTTTAAAATTTTGATAGATAAAAATAAACGAATGAAAGATGTTAATTTATAAGCTCTCAACATGTCGCTCTCTGTCGGAGCTCCTTCGGACTCCTCAAAGGGCGAGCTTCCAGTTTCGATTTATAAATTAACATCTTTCACTCATTATATAATTATTCAAAATTTTCTATATACGAATTTAAATTTTCTTTGCCATAAAGAATTACACCATTTTCCAGTTCTTTTCTATCATCATCCGATAAATATTTTATCGCAATTTCAGTAGTTTCATGTAATTCATAGGTTCCGTCATCTTTTATTCTATCAATTTCAACAAATCCATTCAAACTTGATTTCACTAAAAAATGTTCACCGCAATTTCCAGAAAAATCTTTATATAACTCTACATCAGTATTTGAAAAATTTTTAATTTCCCAATCACTATAAAGCTTGGAAAATTCATTTCTTGTAATATTAGCCATCTCTGCACTTACATTTTCTTTCTCTTTTAAAGTGTGCCCACATCCATCATAATGTTTAAGAAAAGTTAAAATTGCATTAGGAGAAAGTTTTACTTCATCATAACTTGTTGGAACGGTTGTATATGGAGATGTGGTTTGAAAATTTTCAATAGTTTCATTTGCAGAACCAATATTTTGAACGGATTTTAAATTATAAAATATAATAGCAAAAGTAGTTACAATACTTGCAATTATGATAAGTATTAAAGCAACAATAATTTTTTTATTCATACTAAATTCCTTCCTTTTTCCTAGTATTTCCATAATTTACTTATGTATGCAGAAAAAGAAGAAATTAAACAATTATGCCTTAGGATATGGCTTACTTTCATTTGTAATTCCAAGCAAATAATCAATGCTGGTATTATAAAAAGTTGCTAAAATAATTAAAGAATTTATTGGAATATTGATTTTTCCTAGTTCATATTTACTATAATTGGTTTGTGAAACATTCAAAACTTTTGCAATTTCTTCTTGTTTTAAATCATGATCTTCTCTTAAATCTTTAAGCCTTAACATTATTACACCACCTAAATTAGTATTTTATTATATTAGGTATTTTATAATAGTTAATATTTAATTATTGACATATATTTATAATTTGACTATACTTAAAATATGACTAAACGAGAAGAAAAAGTTAAATGAGATTTAGAAGGGAAAAGTGAAAATGAGAAAGTTACAAGAGAAGAAAAAAGCAAATACTGGAATAACTTTAGTAGCATTGGCTATTACAGTGGTTGTGCTTATAATTTTAGCGGGAGTTAGCATAAACGCTATATTAGGAGATGATGGAATAATAAAAAAGGCCCAGGAATCTGCAAATTTAGCAAAAGAGAGTGAGGCTAAAGAAATAATAAATAGAGCTGTGCTTGAATTTCGCCTAACAGAAGGATATGATACGTTAGAAGATTTTTTGAAGACGAAAGTTTCATCAGGTACAATAGATAGTGTAATAAATAATGGAGATGGAACATTAAATGTTTCGAAGAACGGATATACCATAACAGTGGAAAATAAGGGAAAATCGTCAAATAACGGTGATAATAAAATAATAGAAATAAGTGCCACTCCATATATAGGAATATATGATGGTAATGAACATGAAGCAATAACTAATGTAAAGTTAGAACCAACAGATGCAAAAATAGAATATTCTACAGATGGGATAAATTATACTACAACAGTTCCGACTTTAACGAATGCTGGAGTAATTTCAGTTACTATAAGAGCAAGTAAAGAAAATTATAAAACAAGAAATGTAACTGTAACAGCCAAAATAGAAAAAGCAGAAGGAAAATTAGTACTATCGGAAACGAGTGGAACAATAAACTATCCGGACAGTACTACATTTAGTATAACCGAGAATACAGGAACTATAAGTGCAACAAGCTCCAATGCAGGTATAGTGGCAGTTAGTATAAGTGGAAACTCAGTAACAATAAAATCAGTTGGAACTGGAAAGGCAAATATAACAATAACAAGTGCTGAAGTACAAAATTATACAGCAAAATCAGCAACATATACAGTAACAGTAAATGAAGGTTATGTAGATACTAATACAAAGAGAACGTATACAGATGGAGATGTGTGGATACCAGAAGGATTTAAAGTTTCAGATGATTCAGCAGATACGGTACAAGGTGGAATTGTAATAGAGGATAAAGACGGGAACCAATTTGTATGGGTACCAGTAGCTGATTATAAGAGAATAGCTTATACAGGAGATTCACTAAGTGAATGTACAGAAGATTTACCAAGTGATGAGAAAACAAGTGTAACAACATATAAAGGATTTTATATAGGAAGATATGAAGCAGGAGATAAAGAAAATACAGCTAATAAAACATATAGAAGTTCAAATGATACAACGGAAACGGTAACGATAAAGGCAAATCAAGTCCCATATAATTATGTGAGGAGAGAAGATGCTATCAGTTTAGCGAGTGGATTTGGAACAAAACAAGGGTATAAAGCTAAAACAAAATTAGTAAGTAGTTATGCATGGGATGTAACAATTGACTTTATACAAAAGGTAAATAGTGACTATGGAAAAAGTTCGGAAGAAGGAAATTATAATAATACAACTTTTTCTTATATAGACATAAACGGAGCAAGGCAAACTAAAGCAAGTGGCTCAAAAGTGCTGGTACCAACAGGACAAACGACTCCAGTATGTAATATTTATGACATGGGTGGAAATGTATGGGAATGGACAAGTGAAAATAGCGATGGAAGTTTTATAGTATTCACTAATCCATATGAGAAACGTGGAGGTGATCGTGATGCATCATACACGGGGTATACCGCAGGCTACCGTTATCCAAATGCCAATTCTGCCGAACTTGGTATTGGCTTTAGAATTACTCTATTCATGTAATTTAATAGTATAAAATTAAGTGTTTTGTGCCAAGCTAGTTGGCGTCAAAAATAAGATATGATAAAATATCCTCCGTAGAAAATACGGAGGATAAAATATTTATAATTATTAATAACATTCAATAGAATCATATAAAGCACAAATTTTAAAAATGCTGGAAATTTGTCGAACGATTCTACTTGCTTTTTATTCTAAAACATAATATAATTTTGCTAAATTTCAAAGATAAATTGTTTAAAAAGTTTTTTATTTAAAAGTTTATTTCTATTTTTGCTATAGCGAAAGATTTTGATTCTTGAACAATACCCGATAGGTAATATTAATTTTAAATGTTGACCAATAAGTAAAACAATTGTATAATTGGGAGGAAGATAATTGAAAGAAGAAAAAATGTATGTTACATCTGGCTTAAAGACAGTAGATGGAAAAGATATTATGTGCTACAAATATGCAATAATAGAATCTGCAATAGATAAAAAAAGACTTAAAGAACAAAGTTACAGAATTCCAATGGTAATACCAATAGTACTGTACACAGGTAAAAGAAAATGGAAAAGACTATTGATAAATGATATAGAAGAAAAAGTAGAAGGCTATGCAGAAAACTGGTTAGAATACACTTTAATAGACGTAAATGAATTTAGTAAAGAACAATTATTAGCAGATAATTTAATAATAACTAAAGCAATGTTAATAGAAAAGTCTAAAAATAAAGAAGAATTATATAAAAATATAGAAGATATAATAAATATGCAAAAAGCAAAAAAGGCGTTTGATAATTTACAATTGGAAAAATTGATAACATACGAATTGAGCGAAACAGAAGATAAAAACATAATGCATGAGTTTATAGAAAAAATAAGAAATATAGAAGGGAGTGAAAAGATTATGACAAATGCTTCAAGGATAATTAATAGAGAAATAAGAAAGCAAAGAAAAGAAGGAAGAGAAGAGGGAATTCAGCAAGGATTACAACAGGGAATTGTCTTAGTTGCTAAAAGATTAAAAGGAAAAATGAATATGAAAGATATAAGCCAAATAACAGGATTAAGTGAAACAGAAATAGAGAATTTATAAAAAATAAAGAATTAGAAGTAAACAGCACAATTGTTGCAACTTCTAATTTTTCTATTTATCTTGCAAAATAACTTGTGAAAAGATAAAATTTAATATGCCTATCAGCCTTGATTTTCTCCCTAATTTAAAGTATAATTTTTATAGAATTACAACGTTTGAAAGGAGAAACATGAATTCAAGAAAGTTAATGTATATAGCAATTGTTGTAATGTGTGTTATAGCAGTAGTCTTAGCTGTTTATTTGCAAAGTGGTAAACAACCAAGTAGCAATCGTAACACAACAAACAACGTAAAAACAGAAGAATCACAAGAAACATTAAAAAAAGAATTTGATCAAATGTTTAACAATGTTGTTGAACTAAATGATTATGATACAAGCAACATAAAAAAATTAGAAAGTGGAAAAAACATTGTATATACTGCATATAGTAGTGAAGCAAAAGAGGATAATAAATATGAATTAGATATAAATATTCCAGTAATCAATATAGATAACAAAGTGGCAGCAGAGTTTAATAGTATTACTCAAGAACTTTTTGCGAATAAGACGGCTGGGGTTATAGATAATGCAAAGGCTTATACAATTTATAGCATTTCGTATACAGGATATGTTAATGGAGATATCTTGTCTGTTATAATTAAGTCAACATTAAAAGAAGGCTCTAATGCACAAAGAACTATTGTTGAAACTTATAATTATAATTTAAAAACTGAAAAGAAAGTAAGCATTTATGATGCTTTGAACAAGAAAAATATTACGCAAGATGCATTAAATTCTAAAGTAAAAACAGTTATAACAAATGCAATAAAAGATGCAAATAAGATACAACTTACAGGATATGAGACATACAGTAGAGATATAAACAGTGATATTTACAATATAGAAAACATAGAATCTTTCTTCTTGGGAGAAGACGGAAGTTTGTATGTGTTATTCCCATATGGAAACAATAGTTTTACTTCTGAAATGGATATTGTAAAATTTTAAAAAACTATAGAAAAGAGCAATTTGAATATGGCAAAAAATATATTAATAACCGAAAAGCCTTCTGTGGCAATGGAATTTGCAAAAGTGTTAAATATAAATACTTCTAGGAAAGATGGCTATTTGGAAGCAGATAATTGGATAATAACATGGTGTGTTGGACATTTGGTAACGATGTCATATCCGGAAAAATATGACGAAAAATTGAAATTATGGAGATTGGACACGCTTCCTTTTATTCCAGAAGAATATAAATACGAGGTTATTCCAAGTGTACAGAAACAGTTTAATACGATTCAATCATTACTTACAAGAGATGATGTATCTACAATTTATGTTGCGACTGACTCTGGGCGTGAGGGAGAGTACATATACAGATTAGTTGAGCAGATGATAGGTATTAAAAATAAAGATAGAAAAAGAGTATGGATAGATTCGCAAACAGAAGAGGAAATTAAGAGAGGAATAAGAGAGGCAAAGGAGCTTGATCAATACGATAGCCTAGCAGATAGCGCATATTTAAGAGCAAAAGAGGATTATTTAATAGGAATAAATTTTTCAAGACTTCTAACGATTATATATGGAAGAAGAGCGGCAAAAGAATTAAATCAAGACAAAATTTCAATTTCAGTTGGTAGAGTTATGACTTGTGTGCTTGGAATGGTGGTTTCTAGAGAAAGAGAGATTAGAAATTTTGTTAAGGTTCCATATTATAAAATAGTAGGAGAATTTGGTAACAAAGAAGAAAATAAATATTTTAAGGCAGAATGGAAAGTTACAGATAATTCATCGAAAAAAGATTCAGTAAAATTATATAATGATACTGGATTTAAGAAAGAACAAGATGCAAAAGCTTTTATAATGGAACTAAAAGACAAAAAAGCAACGGTTAAAGAAATAAAAAAATCAAAGCAAAAAGAAAATGCACCACTATTATTTAACCTAGCAGAAATACAAAATGAATGTACGAAAAGATTTAAAATAAAGCCAGACGAGACTCTAGAAATAATACAAAATCTATATGAAAAAAAACTTGTTACATATCCAAGAACTGATGCAAGAGTAATATCTACGGCTGTTGCAAAAGTAATTACAAAAAATCTAAATGGAATTGCTAAAGGATTTAAAGACGAAGAAATTCAGCAATATTTGAAGAAAATGTCGCAGGAAAAATATTCAACAGACTTATTAAAAACAAAGTATGTAAATGATAGCAAAATTACAGATCATTATGCACTAATTCCAACAGGGCAAGGATTTGAAAACTATGATAAACTACCAGATTTGCAGAAAAATGTGTACAGATTAATAGTAAAAAGATTCTTAGCAATATTCTATCCACCAGCAGAATACAACAAGGTGTCTGTTACAATAGAAGTTGAAAACGATCAGAATAAAGAAGAATTTAGTTGCAGTGGAAAGGTATGTTTAACCCCAGGATATTTGGAAGTGCTAAAAGGAAAATCCACAGAAAGCGCACAAAATGTGGATAAAACACAAGAAAATGCAGATGATGAAATGGATAGTTTAGCAATTTTGGCAGAATTAAAGAAAGGTAAAGAAGTAGATGTTATAAACTACGAAACAAAAGAAGCACAAACAAATCCACCAACAAGATACAATTCTGGGTCGATGATTTTGGCAATGGAAAATGCAGGCAAACTTATAGAAGACGAAGAATTAAGAGAACAAATAAAAGGTGCTGGAATTGGAACTAGTGCTACAAGAGCAGAAATAATGAAAAAATTAGAAAGAATTCAATACATACAAATAAATGATAAAACACAAATAATAACACCTACACAAAAAGGTGAAATAATATATGATATAGTAAACAATTCAATGCCAGACATGCTTAATCCAAAGCTTACAGCAAGCTGGGAAAAAGGATTAGACATGGTAGCAAAAAAAGAAATACAATCAGGCGAGTTCATGGGAAAACTAGAAAAATACATACATTCAAAATTTAATAGATTAGTCGTAAAATATTAATTTGCCCATTAGGGACGCCCATTTTGGGGCGAAAAAGGAGGAGAATATGAAAGTTGGTTTAGCTTTAGCAGGAGGAGGAGTTAAAGGTGCCAGTCATATTGGTGTAATTAAGGCCTTACAAGAAAACGGAATAGGAGTAGATTATGTAGGAGGAACAAGCATTGGAAGCATCGTGGCTTCTTTATTTGCCATGGGATACACTACAGAAGAAATGCTTAAATTATTTAAGTACTTTTCAAAAACAATAATGAAGGCAGACCCTAAATACTACTGGACAAATGTTAAAACTACAAAAAACTTCATGGGATATGGAATATTATCAGGAGAGAACATTGAAATAGCAATAAATGAATGTGCAGAGTTAAAAGGTTTCAAAAAAGTAGATGATATAAAAATGCCAATAGTTATGCCAACAGTTGATATCAAAAACAGTAGGAAATACGTATTTACAAACCATGAATTTGATGAAAACTTTGATGAAAATACATACATAAGAGATATATCAATAGGAAAAGCAGTACGCGCAAGTTGTAGTTATCCTGGAATGTTTGCTCCTACAATATTTAAAGAGCATAAATTTGTAGATGGCGGAATTATAGACAATCTTCCAGCACAAGAAGTTAGAAAACTTGGGGCAGACAAGGTTTTATCAATTCGTTTTAGCTCTAAAAGCGATGTTGACCCTAAAAATGTAATAGAAGTTGCTTTAAAGTCAGTTGATTTATTATTTGAGCAGAGAACTGATTCGGAAGTACAAAGTAGTGATTTTGCAATGACACTAGATTTATCAGAAGCAAGTGTATTTAATATTAAAAAAATTGATTATTGCTATAATCAAGGATACATTGCTGCAATAGAAAATATGAAAAAAATAAAAGAATGTTTAAATAAATAAAAATAGTAAAAAGTGGAGGATAAAATGGCTAATACAGAAAATAGTAAATTAAAATTATTACCACATCAAAATGAAGCATACCAAGCTGCTGTAAAAAAATTGGAGGAAAAGAGAAAAGCAGCAATAATATCCCCAACAGGTACTGGAAAATCTTTTGTGGCATTAGAATATATATTGCAGCATCCAGACGAAAGGGTGTTATTTTTATCACCAAGACGTGCGATTGCAAATCAAATGTATGAATATATAGTTCGATACATTGGTGGTGACACAAGGTACATAGAAGAAATTCAAAAAGAATATGGAACTGGAAATAATCCAGGTGAAAGCTTAAAATTAGCTGCTAGAAGTTACATACCAAATATTGAATGTATGTTATATCAAATGATATCTGCTTATGGAGAAAGACAAAGCGTTGATAAAATATTAAACAGTTTAAAACCTACTATGATTATTGTAGATGAAATGCATCACTTAAAAACTAAAACCATAAGAGCAATAGCTGGTAGTAATGTTGTTGAAGACGACGAGGAATATGAAGAAGAATTTTCTAATAGAATAGAAAGAGAAAATAAATGGGGAAAAAAGTTTGAAAAATTTTTGGAGGACAACCCACAAGCAAAATTATTAGGACTATCAGCTACACCAATAAGACATGACGGAGCAAATGTTGTTGAAAGAATTTTCAAAGATGCTGTTGCAAGTCAAAAGTCCCTGCTAGAAGCAATGGAAGAAGGAATAATATATCCACCAAAATATGTTGTGCCAGATTTTGTAAGAGAAGACGAATTGAAAACTCTTCTTGAACAAATTGAACAAGCTGAAGGAGCAAGAAAAGAAGAATTAAAAGCAATGTATGATGAATTAGCTTTAAAATCTGCAAATGCTCCTGGTATACCGCAACTTATGGAAGAAAATATAAGCGAAAAAGATGGAAAGTATATTATATTTTGTAAAGATATAAGTGACATGAAAGAAAAAATGGCTAATGCTAAAGAATGGTTTGGAAAAATTGATGAAGAACCAGAAATATATGGTATTAGTTCACAGGATAATACAAGTGCCGAACAGTTACAGAGTTTTAATAACTCAAAATCTAGCCATTTAAAATTGATGTATTGTGTTGGAATGATTGATGAAGGAGTTCATTTGAATAATGTTTCAGGAGTTATTCTAGCTACTAAAACTGAAAGCAGACCAGTATATACGCAAAGAGTAGGAAGATGTATATCAAGTAAAAAAAATGGAAAACAGGCTATAGTTATAGACTTAGTAAATAATAATGAAATTTTAAGCAATAAAGAAGAAGTAGAATATGGATATGAAATAAATGATATAGAAGCTTTACAAAAATTAATAGATTGGATAAATAACAAAAATAATGGACAATTGCCAGAATATTCTGCCGAAAAATCACTAAAAGAGAAAACAATGGCAAAGAGAATGGCTAGAATAAATAATAAATATCTAAAATATGCTCAAAATCAGGAAATGATAAATGAGCTTGATAAAGAAGAACAGGAAAAAATACAAGATATAATAGAATTAGGAAGCGAGATAGGATTATTTAGTGAAGCCATAAAACTAGATCTTAGTGATGAAGAGAAGAAACAGGAAGATTTGATTAATCAGTTTACAGACGGAATTGCTATAAAAGGTGTAAGAAAAGATTTTGTGAAATTATTGCAAGAAAGACTAAGGGAAGAAACTTTTAAAGAAGTAATGCAATTTTGTGAGAAAAACGGAAGATTACCAAAGCCGGTAGTCGGAACAAAAGCTACACTTACAGAAGAACAAATTTATGAAAAAAATCTATATAAAAGGTGGTACGTCAGTCAAGAAAAGCAATTAGTAGATAGATATGCAGGCGTTCCAATGAAAAAAATACCTGAGAAATGTAAAGCGATTGTAGAACAAGTAAGAAAATATGGATATGGCATAGAAAAAACATTAACACGTTATCAAAAAGTAATGCGATTTTGTGAAAAAAATGGAAGATTACCAAAGCCGGCAATAGGAACAAAGGCTACACTTACAGAAGAACAAATGTATGAGAAAAATTTATACCAGCTCTGGATAAAAAGTGATGAGAAAAAGATAGTAGATAAATATGTAGGTATTCCAATAGAACAAATACCAGAGGAAGATAGAACCGTTGTGAGGCAAGTGAGAAGCTATGGAATAAAAGAAAGATTACCGGCTTATCAAGAGGTAATAAAATTTTATAAAAAAAATGGAAGACTACCAATAGATATTCAAAGAACAAAAGTTATACTTACAAAAGAACAACGTTATGAGAAAAATTTAGCCCGTAGATGGGGAAGAAGTGATGAGAAAAAGATAGTAGATAAATATGTAGGCATTCCAACAGAACAAATACCAGAGGAAGATAGAGCTGTTGTAGAGCAAGTGAGAAGCTATGGATATGGCATAGAAAAAACATTAACAGGTTATCAAAGAGTAATGCAATTTTGTGAAAAAAATGGAAGATTACCAAAAGAAATTAAAGGAAAAAAAGCTACACTTACAGAAGAACAAATTTATGAAAGAAATTTATACATTAACTGGATAACAAGTGGTGAGAAAAAGATAGTAGACAAATATGTGGGCATTCCAATAGAAAAAATACCAGAGGAAGATAGAGCCATTGTGGAGCAGGTGAGAAGCTATGGATATGGAATAGAAGAAACATTAACAGTTTATCAAGAGGTAATGCAATTTTGTGAAAAAAATGGAAGATTACCAAAAACAGCTAAAGGACCAAATGCTACACTTACAGAAGAACAAATTTATGAAAGAAATTTAGTTAGCAGGTGGAGGCAAAGTGGAGAGAAGCAATTAGCAGATAAATATGTGGGTATACCAATAGAAAAAATACCTGAAGAAGATAGAGAAATTGTAGAACAAATAAGAAAATATGGGTACTTTGGAAAGGCTAAAAAAAGTGCAAAAAGTCTCGGCAAAGCTGTAGGAAAGGCTGTAACAGTAACAGAAATACAACAAGCTAACGAATTTCTAAATACAATAACACAAGATAAAGAAAAAAGAGAGGAACAGGAATAGGCAATATGGTAGAAGCAAAAATAATTAATTATAAAAAAGCTCTTGTAGAAGTTGACGCAGTTCTAAGTTGTTTAGACTATAATGAATATAAAAAAATTCCGGCCAATATTATAGATGCAATTGAAAACAACAAAGATGAAGAATACATGTATGACTATGATGAAGAGCTGGAATATGAAGACTGGTCGCTGATGCCAGAAACAAAAGCAATTTTATATAATATTTTTAAAAAATATCTAGCAACAGAAGAACAAAGGAAATATTTGCAACAAAAAGAAAGACTGGAAAATTATAAAATAGAGAGCGAAAAAATAAAAAAATATAATTCAGAAAATTTGTTTAAAAAAGAGAAAGAAGTAAAGAAAGTTGAACAAGAAGAAAATAATGAGTTAATCGTAAAAAGAGATTCAAGCTTTAAGAGAATTTTGGAAAAATTAAAATCAATATTTAGATTTATAAAAGGACTGTAAAAGGTCCTTTTAATTTTTTCACGATGAGTATATATTGTAATCAAGGTATGCATGAGTATATTACATGAGATAAGACTTTATCATTGATTAGTAAAGATAAATGTGTTAAAATTAACTAGACAAAATAATAGTAAGGTTAGAATAATTGACACCTCAGTAACGAGGGAGAGATGTTATTGCTAAAACCAATTAAAATTTATGGAACATAGGATGAAGGTATTGTAATTGACTATCATATGTTGAAGAGTAAATTTCTAGGCTATGATGAAAACGGGAAAGAAAAGTTTGAAAATATTAGAACAGAGATAGGCGAATTGCTTTATAGATATAAGTACAAAAAAGATAAAAAATGTCTAAGTGATATCATGAAAATTGTAACAGATATTTTAGATAACTGGAAAATAAAAGAACAGTTTGATGTTGTAATACCAATACCTCCAACAAATAAAAATAGGGTGTATCAACCAGTTTATGAAATTGCAAAACAAGTATCTAATTATTTGAAAAAAGAATGCAAAATTGATGTGCTATATAAGGAAAATAAGTTGCAAGCGAAAGATGGAAAGGATATAAGTAACTCAATTAAACAAATTAGAAAAATAGAGAAACCATCAAATGTGCTAATTATAGATGATTTATATGGCACTGGTGCAACACTAAATGAAGCTTGTAAGGCTTTAAGAAAAGATGATAACGTGAAGAAAATATATTGCATGGTCTTAACAAAAACGAAAGGAGAGTAAAAGTGAAAGTTTTTATTGCAGGACCGAGAGCTGTTAATGAGTTAGATGAGTGTGTAAAACAGAAATTAGAGAATATATGCACAAAACAATATGAGGTTTTGGTTGGCGATGCTGATGGCATTGACAGTGGTGTTCAAAAGTATATGCAATCAAAAAATTATAAAAATGTAACTATATTCGCTAGTAACGGAATAGCAAGAAATAATTTTGGCGGTTGGAGAGTTGAATGCGTCAATGTAGATCATAATATAACAGGTTTTGAATTTTATATTCAAAAGGATTTAGAGATGGCAAAAAAGGCGGACATAGGATTCATGATTTGGAACGGGAAGAGCAGAGGAACTTTTAACAACATTGTAAATTGTATAAAATTAAATAAAGAAGTAATTATATATTACTTGGAAAAAAGAAAATTTTACTGCATAAAAACAATGGTGGATTTATATAAATTTATAGATGTAAATGTAAAACTAAATTATAAATTAAAAAAACTATTACCAGAAAAAGAGACAACTGAATATATACAAGCTTGCTTATTTTAGTGAAAAGGACTGTAAAAGGTCCTTTTAATTTTCACATTTTTCTTTATGTACACATAATATATAAAAAACAAGAAAGGTACATAGGTAAAAATGTTGAAAAAAATTACAATTTTTTTCAACCAAATTTGTGCCAGGAAGGAATGTGAAAACATATGGCAAGTTTTATAATAGAAGGAGGAAAAAGATTAGAGGGAGAAGTAGTAATTTCTGGTTCGAAAAATGCCTCGTTGCCAATAATTGCGGCTAGTATTCTTAGCGGAAAAAAGACAACTCTTTATAATGTTCCAAACATTCATGACACACAAGTTACTTTAAAAATTCTGAAATATTTGGGCTGTAAAGTAAAAAAGACTAACGGAAAAATTGAAATAGATACGAAATACATACAAAAAAATGATATTCCGGATTATCTTATGAGAGAAATGAGGTCAACTGTAATTCTTGCAGGGGCTTTGATTGGAAGATTTAAGGATGCAAGTTTTTCATACCCGGGGGGCTGTGATATTGGAGCCAGACCTATTGATTTGCATTTAAAGGCTTTTAAAAAATTAGGAATAAATATTGACGAAGAGTATGGATTTATTAGGTGCAGTTGTGATAAAATAAAAGGGGCAAATATAGACCTAGATTTTCCAAGTGTTGGAGCAACTGAAAATATAATTCTTGCAACTGTTCTAGCAGAAGGAAAAACGACTATAACAAATGCTGCACGTGAACCAGAAATAGTAGATATGATAAAGATGTTAAAAAAGATGGGTGCAAATATTTCTGGTGAAGGAACAAATGTTATAGAAATTAATGGAGTAAAAGAATTAAAATCTGTGAAATACAGAGTTATGCCAGATAGAATAGAAGCTGGAACCTTTTTATGTGCAGGTGCAATAACAAAGGGAAAAGTAAAGATTTTAAATGTTATACCAGAGCAGATTGTTCCAATAATATCAAAATTAGAGGAAGCTGGCTGTAAGTTGACGGTTGAGAAGAATGCGGTTTTAATAGAAAATTCAAAAAGATTGAAAGCTGTGGAAATAAAAACCATGCCTTATCCTGGATTTCCAACGGATATGCAATCGATATTTGGAGCAACATTAGCTGTTGCAAAAGGCACTTCGATTATAACAGAAACTATATTTGAAAATAGATTTAAATATTTGACAGAATTAAAGCGAATGGGTGCTAAAAACCAACAAGAGGGCAATGTTGCAATAATAACAGGAGTAAAAAGATTAGCAGGAACAAGTATAAATAGTACAGATTTAAGAGGTGGAGCATCTTTGGTATTGGCTGGATTGCAGGCAAAAGGCATAACAAGGGTAAACAATATAGAATATATTTTAAGAGGATATGAAAATTTTGATAAAAAATTGAATAAATTAGGAGCGAATATACAAATAGAAGAAGGTGAATGAATGAAAACAAAACAGAAAAAGGACGAAAGTAAACTATATGATTTTGACTATGAGTCTAAAGAAGAGAAAAAATTGAAGGCGAAGCGTAAAAAGGCAGTGAAAAAATCTGCCTCTAAAGAAGCAAAAAAAGAAGCAAATGGAAAACATGGACAAGTTCCAGAAAAGAAAAGATATGAAGATGAAATAATAATTGGAGTTACAAGATATCCAGAGAAAAAACAGACAAATAATCAAAAAAACACAAAAAAAGTTAATAAAAAGTTTCAAAAAAGAAGGAAGAATGAAGAAAACAGAGAAAAATATAATGTGGGGCAAATTAACAAAAAAAGTAAAAGACAAGACGACAAATATTATATACAGCAAGATGAAGAGTATAATCATAAAAACAATAAAAAAATAAAAAAGCAAATAGATGAAAATGACCCACAGAGAATTATAAAAAGAAAAAGAAGAAATAAAGTAATAAAAATAATATTGCTAACAATATTGATTATATCTGCAATTATTGCATTGCTTTTGTCTCCTGTTTTCAACATTCAAACAATAGAAGTAGTAGGAAACAAGCAAATATCAAAAGAAGAAATTAAAAGTTTATCTGGCATTGAGATATATGAAAATTTGTTTAAAGTAATAAATAAAAAGGTTGAAAATAACATTAAAGAAAATGCATACATAAATACAGTAAAAGTAAGCAAGAAAATTCCAGATACAATACATATTGAAGTAGAAGAAAGAGAAGCAAGTTATATGCTGGAGTATGGTAATGGCTTTGTATATGTTAACAATCAAGGATATATGTTAGAAATATCAAGCATCAAGAAAGACCTTCCAACACTTATAGGAATATCAACTTCAAAGGAAGATTATAAAGCTGGAAATAGACTTAATGAAGAAGATTTAATAAAGCTTGGAACTGTAATAAAAATTATGAATTCCGCACAGACGAATGGAATTGCAAGTTTAATTACGAAAATAGATATAAGCAATGAAAATAATTATACTTTATTCTTAGAAACAGAGAAAAAAACAGCATATTTAGGAGATTGTAGCAACCTAGAAACCAGAATGCTTTTCTTAGTTGGAATACTTGAAAAAGAAAAAGAAAATCCAGGCGAAATCTTTATAAATATGAACTTGAATACGGATGATGCATACTTTAGAGAGAGCGTTTAAAAGGAGAGATTTAGATTGAATAAAAAACAAATAGCAATTACTTTGGGAATAGTATGTTTAATACTTACGATGTTTGTAGTAATTCAAATAAGGACAACAAATAATGCAAACAAAGTTGTGTCACAAACATTTACTAGTAACGATTTAAGAAATCAAGTTTTAAAGTGGAAAGAAAGATATGACATAACATATGCAGAGCTTCAATCATCAGAAAAAAAGCTAGAAGATGTTAGACAACAAGCAAGTGAAAACACAGATGGTTCTGATGAGAAAGAAGCAGAATTAAAGAAAAATAATATATTAATTGGATTAACAGACGTTACTGGAGAAGGTGTTATTGTAACACTAAAAGATAACAATACTGTTACAGCAGATAGCAACATATTAGATCCAAGCATGGTAATTGTGCATATGCCAGATATTTTAGGTGTAATAAACGAGCTGAAAAATGCTGGTGCGGAAGCAATATCTATAAATGACCAAAGAGTAGTTTCTACAACATCATTAACATGCGAAGGAAATATAATTAATATAAATGGCGAAAAAATTAGTTCTCCATTCGTTATAAAAGCAATCGGAAGTTCAATATACATGAACTCTGCTTTAACGAGGGCTGGAGGAACTATAGAGTATTTAAATAGATATATACAAGCATCGGTAAAAACATCAAACAATATTACAATAGGCAAATATACGGGTGTGCTTAACCCTAAATATATAAAATATACAGAGTAGAGAGGTGACAGGACTTGAAAATAAAATTTGACAAAGCCAATATAACAATGTCAATAAGCATATTACTCGTATGTGTTATTCTTGTATCTATATCGTTTATACAGTTTAAAACAGTTGAACAAGTAAATGAAACAGATATAGAAAATATGAGAGATGAAGAATTAAGAGAGCAAATTTCTTCATGGAAGAGTAAATGGGAAGAAGCAAATGAAAAATTAGAAGATACAAATACAAAAATAAGTGAATATCAAACTAAAATAGAAAGCAATGAGGAAGCGTCTGAATTATTAGACGAAGAATTGAAAAAATCACAATTATTGCTTGGCACAACAGATGTTACAGGCGAAGGAGTAGTAGTTACTTTAACAGATACAGAAGAAAGTAGTATTACGGCAGACGATTTAATAACATTGGTAAATGAATTAAGATTTGCGGGAGCAGAAGCTATTTCTATAAATGGTGTAAGAGTTATGCCAATGACAGATATTGTAGACATAGACTCATATATAATAATAAAACCATCTCAGAGAATTGTTTCGCCTTATGTTGTAAAAGCAATTGGAAACCAAACATATTTGGTTAGTACTTTGTGCTTAAAAAATAGTGGATATGTAGACAAATACAACAATAGCGGAAAATCTGTAAAACTAGAAAAACAAAAAAACATTAAAATTTCCAAATATACAGGAAATATGGATATTAAATACATGAAGGAGGTTACAAGCAAATGATATTAATAGCAATAATTATAGGATGTTTAATAGGAGCATTAATAGGAATGTATGCACCTATGGTATCGTACACATATTCAGGATATTTAGCTATTGCTATAATAGCAGCATTAGATTCTGTTTTTGGAGGAATTGTTGCAACTCTAAAAAAGAACTTTAACCTTACAATTTTCATAACTGGATTTTTTGGAAATGCAATTCTTGCAATTTTACTTACGATATTAGGACAAAAATTAAATGTAGACATATATTTAGCTGCAATTATAGTGTTTGTTGGAAGAATGTTTACAAATTTAGCTATAATTCGTAGATATTATATTGATATAGTTGTGAAAAAAATAGAAGATAAAAAGAGCAAAAAAGACAATTTAAAGGAAGAAAAAACAGAATAAAAAATAATAAGATTTTTATTACAAAAATATTACAAAAATATAACAAAACTATTGACTTTTTTTTCAAAATATAATAAAGTTAGAAGCAATAAAAAAGCAGTAAATTGGAGGAGTTAATTTTGGCAATCGGAGATATAATAGTAGGTATAGATATAGGATCCTCAAAAATTAGCTTAGTTGTAGGAGAAGTGAACAATTTTAACCAGGTAGAGCTTGTCTATACAGTGGAACATAAGTGTAAAGGGATTAAAAAAACAAAAATAATAGATGAAGACGAAATAGCAAATGCAATAGTAAAGTCAATTCAGGATGCCGAAAGAGAAGCAGAAATAAAAATAAATTCGGCATATTTAACAATAGCTGGAAAGTATGTAACAATAGTACAAAATAGCATTACAAAAAATATAAAAGACAAATTTTCTGGAGTTTCTGTAAAAGATGTATCATCAGCATTATTGCAGGTTAAAGACATAGATGTACCTGATGGAAAGAGCATAATAGACATAGTAACAGATAAATTTATATTAGATGATGGAAGAGCGGTGGAAGACCCGGTCGGAAATCTGGTTTCTTCATTCACAGTAAATGCTCAGGTTATATTGGGGGATAGAGAATACATAAAACAACTATCTAATATATGCAAAAAAGCCGATATAGACATAGATGGAATTATTCCAATAACATTAGCAGAACGTAATTTAATATTAGACACAAACGAGCTAAATGATAATGTTATGATAATTGACATTGGCGCTGGAAATACAGAAATAGGTATATTCGAAGGTTCTGCATTTGAATACACAAATACAATACCATTAGGGGGAGACAACATCACGAAAGATGTTCAAATGGTATTGAATATTTCTGAAGAAGAGGCAGAAAAGTTAAAAAGACAATATGGCTTGGCGATGAAATCATATATAGATAATGACAACGAAATAGTACTAAATACTGTAGAAGATGCCAAAAATAAAGTGATTAAAAGCTCTGAATTAATAGAAATAATTGAAGCAAGAATAGAAGAAATATTTACATTAATTAATAAAGACATAACAAATCAAGGCATAAAACCACGAATTAATAATGTTGTTTTAACGGGACAAGGAATCACAAATATAAGCAAGAGTGATGTAGCTGGTAAAGTAATATTAAATATCCCTGTAAAATTTGCAACAGGAAGATTAATAAGTACAGTAAGACCAGAATACAGAACAGCATTTGCCTTAGTTAGATACATAGCAGCAAGACCATTTGCAAAGAGCGTATCGAGCAGTATAGATTCTAATTCAAACGAAAGCTTTTTCACAAAGATTATGGATAGAATAAAAGAATTTTTTTATTCGTAAGATAAAAAATGGTACAAAAGACGCGGAATATAGATAAATAACAATAAAAATAGTAGGGAGGAAAAACTTTATGATGATGGATAGTAGTGTTGATGAGAACACAATGGCAGACGGAACAGCAACCATAAAAGTAATTGGTGTTGGAGGAGCCGGAACAAACGCAGTAAACAGAATGGTGGACTCAGGAATAAGAGGAGTAGAATTTATAGCTGTTAACACAGATAGACAAGCTTTACTTCTATCAAAAGCTTCATCAAAAATTCAAATTGGAGAAAAAATTACAAGAGGACTAGGTGCAGGAGCAAACCCTGACATTGGTGCTCAAGCTGCTGAAGAGAGCAAAGCTGAAATAACAGAAGCCTTAAGAGGAGCAGATATGGTGTTCGTTACAGCCGGAATGGGTGGGGGAACTGGAACTGGTGCTGCCCCAATAGTTGCTTCATGTGCAAAAGAAATGGGAATATTAACAATAGGTGTTGTTACAAAACCATTCACATTTGAAGGAAAGAAAAGATTAACTCAAGCCGAGAGAGGAATTGAAAGCCTAAAAGGCAAGGTAGATACTTTAGTAGTAATTCCAAACGACAAATTATTACAAGTAATAGATAGAAAAACATCAATAGTAGAAGCTTTCAAAATGGCTGATGACGTATTAAGACAAGGTGTACAAGGTATATCTGATTTAATTGCTATACCAGGACTTGTAAACTTAGACTTTGCAGATGTAAAGACAATAATGCTTAATACAGGTATGGCACACATGGGAATTGGTAGAGCATCTGGAGAAAATAGAGCAGAAGATGCTGCAAAACAAGCTATCCAAAGTCCATTACTAGAAACATCTATAGAAGGCGCAAGAGGAGTTATCATCAATATTACAGGTGGAAGTAATTTAGGATTACACGAAGTAAACACTGCAGCTGAATTAATTCAAAGAAGCGTAGACCCAGAAGCTAACATCATCTTTGGTGCTGTTATAGACGAAAGCCTAGATGAAGATATAGTAATAACTGTTATTGCAACAGGATTCGAAAAAGAAGATGAAAAAGTTCCTTCAATAGGAGAAATAACAAGCAAGAGTTGGTCACCAAAGACTTCAACAATATCATCAGATACATCAAGTTCAAGCGGAGACCTTGATATCCCTACATTCTTAAGAAAAAATAAGGGAAAATAAACAAAATATTTTTACTTTTTTGAATATACATGATGAATAGAATATAATTAGAAAAGAAATAATCTAAATTTGTAGATTATTTCTTTTTTTCGTGCACAAGATATGACAAACTTTTGAACCAAAAGAATATATAATATAAAACGTAATGAGGTGAGAATGTGACGATATATCTTGATATTATTTTCGTAGAAAATATTTTGATGAATTATATTATTCTTTTTGCTACGCTCGTTATATTGAAAGTGAAAAACAAAGGGCAACAGATACGATTATTAATGTCAGGAATAATCGGAAGCGTGTATGCCATCATCGTATATTTAGAGATTCTTCCAATATACTCAGGAATAATTGCAAAGGCAATATTATCAATAGTAATGGTATACGTAGCATTTAATCCACGAAACATAAAACAACTATTTAAACAATTATTAATTTTCTATTTGGTGTCATTTATATTTGGGGGATGTACATTTGCATTAATATATTTCATTAAGCCGGAAAACGTTCAAATGCGAAATGGAGTATTTGTAGGAACGTATCCGATAAAGGTTGCTTTAATTGGTGGAGTGATAGCTTTTATAATTACTCAGATAGCGTTTAAAATAAGCAAGAATAAGCTTAATACAAAAAATACACTTTTTAACATACAAATATATTATGACGACAAAATAATCAATATAAAAGCTTTGTTGGATTCTGGCAATATGCTGAAAGACCCAGTAAGTGGAATACCGGTGATAATTATAGAAAAAGAAATTATGTATAAAATAATACCAAAAAATATTTTGGATTATATAGAAAAAATAATGAAGGGAGATGAGGCTGAAGCAAATTATGACATTCAAAACTACATATCAAAAATACGAATGGTGCCATTTATGTCCATAGGAAAAGAAAATGGAATGTTAGTTGGAATTAGACTTGATAAAATAAAAATTCAAACAGAAGATATAGATGTAGAAAGAAAAGATGTAATAGCTGGAATATACGATAAAAAAATAACAAAGGACAATAAATATAATGCACTTATTGGATTGAATTTGCTAGAAACAGAAAAAGAATTATATCAATCCAAATGTTAGGAAAGGAAAGTGATTACATTGAATTTACTACAAATATTGAAAAACAATGCGAATATATTGTATGCAAAGTACATAAAGAAAGATGATATTGAAACATTACCGATATTCTACATAGGAGGAAGTCAGACTTTGCCTCCGCCACTATCGCCAACAGAAGAGAAAGATGCAATAAAAAAATTGGCTAATGGTAATTTAGAAACTAGGCAGTTGTTGGTAGAGAGAAATTTGAGATTAGTAGTGTATATTGCTAAAAAATTTGAGAATACAGGAACGCGGAATCGAAGATTTAATTTCAATTGGAACGATTGGATTAATGAAAGCGATAAATACATATGATACGAGTAAAAATATCAAACTTGCAACATATGCGTCAAGGTGCATAGAAAATGAAATACTTATGTATTTGAGAAGAACAAATAAATTGAAAGGAGAAATTTCTATAGACGAACCACTTAATCAAGATGGAGACGGCAATGAATTATTGTTATCAGATATACTTGGAACAGATTATGATTCTATATCTAGAGGACTAGAAGACGAAGTTGATAAAAAGCTTTTGAAAGGTGCGATTGCAAAATTAAATTCACGTGAGAAAAATATAATGGAATTAAGATTCGGCTTCATTACAGGAAACGAAAAAACACAAAAAGAAGTTGCCGACATGTTAGGGATATCACAGAGTTATATATCAAGATTAGAAAAGAAAATCATAAGCAAAATGAGAAAAGAAATACTTAGCAAAACAGGTTAAAGTATAGAAAGCCTCTTTTAGGAAATAATATAAACAAAATATTTCCAAAGGAGGTTATTTGTTTGATTAACAAGGTAGAAATCTGTGGAGTAAACACATCAAAATTACCGGTGCTATCAAATGAAGAAAAAAATAGATTATTAAATGAAATAAAGAATGGAAATAAAGAAGCCAGAGAAGAGTTTATAAACGGAAATTTAAAGTTGGTTTTGAGTGTTATTAAGAGATTTTACGGAAGAGGAGAAAATTTAGATGATTTATTTCAAATTGGATGCATAGGCTTAATAAAGGCAATGGATAATTTTGATTTGGACTTAAATGTACAATTTAGTACTTACGCTGTACCTATGATTGCTGGAGAAATAAGAAGATATTTAAGAGATAATAATATGGTAAGAGTAAGTAGATCGGTAAGGGACTTGGCTTACAAGGTACTTGCAGTGAGAGAAAAAGCGTTAAGGGAAAACAAGAAGGAACCTACGATAGATGAAATTGCAAAAGAATTGGGAGTAGAGAAAGAAGAAATTGCATTTTGCTTGGATGCAATACAAGATCCGGTTTCGCTGCAAGAACCAGTGTATGGAGATGATACAGAAAATATATATGTAGAAGACCAAATAAAAGACAAGAAAAATAGTGATGAAAATTGGGCAGATGATATAACTTTATTAGAGGTAATGAAAAAATTAAAAGAAAAGGAGAGAAATATCATAAACAAAAGGTTCTTTGAAGGACGAACACAGATGGAAGTTGCAGAAGAAATTGGAATTTCACAGGCACAGGTATCGCGATTAGAAAAGAATGCTATTGAACATATAAAGAAATTATATAATTAACACTTTGGTAATCTTCCTAGAAAAGAATCATATAATAATTCTAGGAGGAAATTTTTATGACTGGAAAAGGACTGGATTTTAAGCATAAAGAGGTTGTTAATATTAATAATGGAAAAAGGCTGGGATATGTACAAGATGTATGTGCAGACTTAAATACTGGGTCGATAACATCAATTATTGTACCTGGTGAAAGCAAGTTGGCAAGCATGTTTTCAAACAAAAACGATATAGCCATACCGTGGAAAAAAATACACTGCATAGGGGACGACATTATACTTGTAGACATTTAAAAATAAAAAAAGACAAAAATATTAAAAAAATTTAAAAAAGGTGTTGACAAAGAATATGGTCTGTGGTATTATAAGAATGTACCGAGAAACGAGTGAAAATAATAAATATTTTTAGAACGTAAATTAGTAAAAACAAGAGAGCAATTTAAGAAAAAACAACAATTACTAGTTTATTATTTTGCCCTAAAAAACAGCATAAAAAATAATTTGAAAAAAATTAAAAAAACTGTTGACAAAACAAAATAAAGATGGTACAATATGAAACGTTCCACAG
>OGOP01000486.1_pt1 | contig 36135 bp, 40 predicted proteins | sample 1552591 | NCBI WGS metagenome assembly OGOP01 (sample SAMEA2580120, study PRJEB22360) | human gut metagenome | biome: human gut; feature: human-associated habitat; material: faeces | place: Denmark | collected 2008/2010 | reverse complement strand
CCTTAAATAGATTTTGGTTATTTACCATGTCTACTTAAGAGGTATCATATCAAATGCTTTAAGGCTGTTTCTTATTACCTGTGCCTTATCCTCGTCATCATGAATTATCATCGTCATTGGCTTCATAATGTTAAGACTGAATATTCCCAATATCGACTTGGCATCTACCATAGTGTGTCCGCTCACTAAATCAATGTCACAATCAAATCTCGATACAATATCCACAAACTTTCTCACCTTGTCTATGTTGTTAATAGCAACTTCCATATGAGTACCACCTTTCTACATTCCATGGTCTATAAGTTTACATATCCAGGAACCACAGCCATCCCCGTCTTTTGGCTGTCCCCCTTCAATGCACATTTATAATAACCATTTCATGTAAAAGGTGTAATCATATTCATGTATAGTTCTTGTAAAATTCTAACTCCAGTATCCTAGTTCTACGCCTTTCTTGTATACACCAATTCCCTTTGAATAATATCCATAACAGTTAAAATGTGTCCAGTCATATCTTAATTGTTCAGATATATTACCTTTCTTGAAATTCTCAAGGTCATCTGTTGTTGTATCAAGTCCGCAGTCACTTAATCCATTCTGTATCATATATGTTCTTGTATTAAAAAAATGGTCTCCATATGCAAGTCTTAACGCTGCTTCCCATGATGTATCACCGATTCCCACATAATTACCATCTTCTCCATACTCTCCCTGATTAACATCTGCAGAATCAGCCGGATCGTCCGTATCGCCGAGTACTATATAATATTTGCATCCGGAATTAAGTATTATATCATCATATTGAAGAATAAGCTGCTGATAATCATTTTCCCAGCCGCCATTACTTCCCATTTCGAGTATCAATATATCTTTGGCACTTCTTTCCTGTGATGCCCTTGTCATTGCCTGTGTTCCGCCAGAAATTGTAACTTTTTCCATACCAGAAGTATCTGTTGGTTTCTCCGTTGGTTTTTCGGTCACATTTTCTGTTGGTTTCTCCATTGGTTTTTCACCAGATGTTTGTGACTCTGTTTCTTTTATCACTGTGTCATATTCTGTTACTATATCACTCTCTGCTTTTATATCTGCTCCCTGTCTTGAATATGTAGCAGTGTCACTTTCATATATAACAACGCTATAATCTGCCCTATTATCATATGCCGCATATCCCTTTGTAAGCTTTATACTTACATATCCATCTTCTGCATTATCAACATCACATAAATAACCATTTATATACATATCTCCTGGATAAGGATCATAATCAAATCCGTATCCACTATAATCATCCGCTTTAAACACATTTCCATCTTCATCTATAATACGTGCTATTGCTGAGTCAGTCTCACTTATTGTAATATCCCTGTCTATATACACTTTAGTTCCGCCAGCACGGAAAGTAATATAACTGGAATCTTCTCCTGACCCTCCAAGATTATGTGTTGGTATGTTAGTCATATTTTCTATTGTAACAGGTGTAGTCCACCCATATATATCAATGCCATTTACTTTTCCTTCAGTTGTACTTCCTGCTCCAGCCATCATACTATCCCCATAGCATGTTATTTCTCTCTTCTGTCCATCATATGGGATAAACTCGTCCGTAAGCTGCCTTGGCGGAAGTTCAAATGCCTCCTCATTTTCTGTTGATATCTCATTTTCAAAAAATTCTTCAACCACTTCCCTGTCTACTACTTCTGCACTCTCTTCCTGCGTTGTATCCTCTTCTGTAGTCTCTTGCACTGTAGTTTCCTGCACCATCATTGTATGCACAGTTGTTTCTTCCACATTTTTCTTTTTATTCTTACTATGCTTTAATTGCACAGCTATTATCGAAACAGTTATTAACGCTATAACTAAGACTGACACCACGCTTATAATTATATATTTTTTTCTATCATTATTACCTAGTCTTAACATGTCTTTCATATAATTTTCTGCCCTTTCTTTAGTTCTATATATTATTATACGAAATGAAGTTTAAATAAGTTTAAAAAAAGAAAAACTTCCGCGAAATTATATCACAGAAGTTTTTCTTTGTCTATTATATTAATTATGTTGCATAAACCATGACATCATACATCCGCCATCTGCGCCGGCTTCAAGCACTTTATCGATATTATCAGGCTTAATTCCTCCAATCGCAAACACTTTCACTGTCGTGTTAACAGTATGAGCCGCTCTACACACTTCTTTAAGAAAACTAAGTCCTGCCCCAATCTTCCCCGGTTTACACTGTGTCTCAAATATTGTTCCAAGCACAACCTGGTCTGCTCCTGCACGAACAGCATTCACTGCCTCTTCCATACTGTGGCACGATACACTCACACAATCAAGCCTCTTTATCACATCAGCCTGTTCATCACACATTTGTTTAAAATGTTCCATTGAAAAATGTACATTTCCACAGCCTGCATACTCTGCTACACTGATATCACTGTGAACAAACATTTTAACAGAAGCTTCCCTGCACATTACCTGTATGTGTCTGGCAAGTTCCCTGTAGTCCTGCCTGTCCATATCCTTTTCACGAAGTATCATGGCATATGGGTGCAGTGCCACACATTTTTCAATCTGCGTAATGTACTCATTCATAGTACACTCTGCACCACCGCTGCCACTCACAAGGTGCTTGTTCGTTATACATATATATTTTCTATACATAAATGTATTCATTCACGACTGGCTGAAGCCCGCCATCCTCCATATCCTTATACATTCTGTCAAATGAACGGTTATCATTGATTTCAAACTGTTCATCTCCGGCATCACCATCTTCTTTTCCTGTATATTTAGATTCATGGTCGCCGATTCCTGTTGAAACACCTGCTGAAACTTTAGTGGCACATATCTTGGTTATACCATTTCTAAACTGCGCACTCTCACGGCTTGAAACTGTTATTCCAACGAATGGCAGAAATAATCTGTACGCACAAAGCACCTGACACAACTGCTTTTCGCCGACATCTCTTGGATTAATCTTATCATTGTTGATTATCGGACGGAGTCTCGGACAGCTAAGACTCAGTTCTGCATGTGGGTATTTTCTGTTAAGATAATATACATGCAGTGCTGTTGCCAGTGCGTCTTTTCTGAAATCATCAAGTCCTAACAATGCTGAAAATCCTGCACCTCTCATACCTGCCATAAGTGCTCTTTCCTGTGCATCAAATCTGTATGGCCATACTCTCTTATGACCTAACAAATGTAATGTCTCATATTTGACAGGATTATATGTCTCCTGAAATACTGTTACATAATCAACTCCGCACTCATGAAGATAGCGGTATTCATCCACATTTACAGGATATATCTCTATGCCGATATTCTTGAAATATTTTCTTGCAATCTTAACTGATTCACCAATGTATTCAACGTCTGAATATTTTCTGCTCTCTCCTGTCAGTATCAGGATTTCTTCCATTCCTGTATCTGCAATAACTTTCATCTCATGCTCAATTTCCTCGAATGAAAGTTTCTTTCTATGAATGTTATTGTAGCAGTTGAATCCACAGTATATGCAGTAATTCTGGCAGTAATTGGCTATATAGATAGGTGTAAATATATACACTGTATTGCCAAAATGTTTCTTAGTTTCATTCTCTGCTTTTCTTGCCATCTGCTCTAAGTATGGTGCTGCAGCTGGCGAAAGCAATGCCTTAAAATCCTCAATATTGCAGGTATCTTTGCTTAATGCCCTCTCCACATCTGCGGCTGTGTATGAGTCATAGTCATACTCATCCATTGCCTTTAAGACTTTATTCTTAATATCTGAATCTATAATTTCCATGTCATCAAGATATTTCATATAATCTGTCCTGAATGACGGGTCCTGCTCTAACTTATGTTTTCTCTCTAACGCAGCCGGTGGAAGCTGGTCACTGTCTATAAAATACACCTGATTTTCTTCGTTCATTATTCTGCCTTCTTTTCTATTATATTTTAATGTTCCACATTTAGCGTAAGAATCCTGTCAATGGGTCAGATGCACTTCCACCTCTTGCAAGAACTCTTCCCATTCCTGTAAGATATGCGCTTCTTCCTGCCTCTATAGCCTTCTTAAACGCCTCTGCCATAGCCGGAACATTTCCTGCTGTTGCAATTGCTGTATTAGCCATAACCGCAGCAGCTCCCATCTCCATTGCCTCACATGCCTGCGAAGGCTTGCCAATTCCTGCATCCACGATAATTGGCAGATCAATCTCATCAATAAGTATCTGTATAAATGCTTTGGTTGCAAGTCCATTGTTGCTTCCTATCGGTGAAGCAAGTGGCATAACACAGGCTGCTCCTGCATTCTGTAAATCTCTTGCCACATTCAAATCAGGATACATATAAGGCATTACTACAAATCCTTCCTTAGCAAGTATTTCTGTTGCCTTTACTGTTTCATAATTATCTGGAAGGAGATATTTGGCATCATGCATAATCTCAATCTTTACAAAATCCCCGCATCCCATCTCACGGCTGAGTCTCGCAATTCTTACCGCTTCCTCTGCATTTCTCGCACCCGAAGTATTAGGAAGAAGTGTTACTCCCTTTGGTATGAAATCAAGAATATTCTCCTTATTCTCTGTGTTAGCTCGTCTAAGAGCAAGTGTGATAATCTCTGCTCCTCCCTGCTCAATAGCCGCCTTAATAAGATTCACATTGTACTTTCCTGAGCCTAATATGAATCTGCTGTTAAACTCATGTCCTCCTAAAATTAACTTATCTTCTTTCTTGTCCTGTGTCTTGTTTTCCATCTTTACTTCCTCCTGTTATCTGTTTTTATTATAATTCTGGCGGCTATTCTTTTGCTGGCAATACTTCCTGCACTTATAGTCTGTCCTGCCTCTCTTTTATGTCCTCAATCTTGTAATTGCTGATTGAATTTGTCCTCTTACCGCTAGAAAACCTATAAAAAATGTATTTTCTGTCTTTTAGTAGGTTCGCGTCAGCTCTCTTATTTTCAGAAGACCTACTAATCAAGCTCTTATAAAGCTTCTTATAGGTCTTTCTTTACTCTCATGTTTTAATACGGCCTATAAATACCTTGTTTATCTCGCTTTTATAGGCTGTCAGCTATCACAAAAGCCTACTAAATCTTGATTTTCTCACGCCTTGTAGGTTTCTTAATATTTCCCTGCCAAATATTAACCTACTCAATTTCAAATTCTGTAATTGTAGTAGGTCTTTGCCTATTATTAACCGCTCTGACATTGCTTATAAGCAGCCAGACTCCCTGCTCTCAGACTAAACTCATATTAAAACTGTCCGCCGCCAACAAAATGCAATATCTCAATCACATCTTCATCAGCAATATTAACCTTGTCAAAGTCTTCCCTGTGAATTATTTCCATATTCTTCTCAATCACAATGCCTACAGGGTCATACCCTGCCTCTGTTACATAAGCAAGAAGTGTTTTCCCCACAACCTTTGAAGCTTCAACCTGCTCTCCGTTAATCTGTACCATAGACTCTCCTTTCCCTTCGTTGTTCATTATGGGCATTCGCCGTATAAGCTGGAATTTGTGCAAGCACATTCCAGCTTGCACGGCTCATTGCTTCGCGAGCCGCTCATATGCCAGAATTTCATTCTGGCATTGTCGCGGCGCTCCTTGAGAACCCATATAAAGTTCACAGCTCGTGCAAGCACGACTGTGAACTTTCCATGCCTTCTCTCATCGCTGCTCGCGCAAAAAAGGCAGAACCGCTTTCCAGCTGGTTCTGCCTTTAAAATCATAATATAAACACGCCGGAAATCTTTTATTACCGACGCCTGTTGTATGTTCGCTGACATGATTCATTCATATAATCCTGTCTGCTGGTCTTGAAAAGTGGTGTCCCCAATTCAACGCCTCAATTAATATAACATAAGCTGGCTTAATTTACAACTACCAGCCCTGTATATTAATCTCTGACAGTCTCACTTCTTTGTATTCCTGATTAATATACATTCTTATCTGTTCCACCTCATCATCTGAAAATGACGCAGCTTTTTCATTATAATACACATCGATTGTGTAACTGTCATCTTCGTTACTTTCTGCTGTCACATAGAATTCTGCTGGTCCGAACATTGTTTCAAGTTCTTTTGTGGCTTCACCGCATAAGCTGCCAACATAATTCTCGTCAATATCTACATCATCATGCTCATCATAAGCAAAATCCATCTGTGGATTATAACCTTTTCTCATCACTGGCTGTCCCTCTAAAGAAGTGGCTGCATCTGTTCCAATACCAGACTGTAAAACGTAAGTGCTTTCCTCAACACCTGTGTTACTGATTTTGCTTGCATTACCCTCACACGCGCAAAGAAACGCCACCCATGTACACAAGAATACAACACATGAACATATACGCAAAACAAAAGACATAGAACATAAGCCTCCGTGTTTCATAGCAAATTTCATAACAATCACCTCTGCCTATATTCTATGCCTTTTTTAATATAAATAAAAGTCCCGTTACCGCTCATTCCTCCAGGCCTCAACAACCCCGCCGATAAAGCCGGGAATAAGTCCGAAATATCCAACGAATGTAAACATCCATTCCGTTCCCCTGAATGCAAATATGCTTACAACCGCCCACACTACGAAGCCGATTGCACACCATGCAAGGGTGTTAAGAAGAAGAAACAGATATTCATATTTCTTTTCAGTTAAATTAGTATTTTTACAAATGTTCAGAAGCATTTTCATCAAAACCTCCCTTCGTATCAAGAGCAAATATTACCCATTCTGCAATGTTAGTTGCATGGTCTCCTATTCTCTCAAAATACTTGGCAACCATAAGAAGATCTGCAGCCTGCTCACCATTGGCTGAATCTGCCTGTATCATTGCAATAAGGTCATCTCTTACCTTTTCAAAAAGGTCATCTACCACATCATCATATGCTATAACTTTTCTTGCCTTGTCCATGTCCTTCTCAACATAAGCTTCAATACTTCTGATTAACATAAGCATTGTCTCAGAAGCCATCTGGTTGATGTGCTCTAACTTCTTTATGTATGGCTGGTTGGCAAGTTTAATAGTTATCTCGCCGATATCTGCTGCCTGGTCACCAATTCTTTCCATATCAGTAACCATCTTTAAAGCTGCTGTAATTGTTCTTAAATCCTTAGCAACCGGCTGTTGCTGGATAAGAAGATTAAAGCAGATGCTCTCAATAGTCTTCTGCTCCCTGTCAATCTCCTCGTCCTGAATCATAACCTTTTTAGCAAGCTCTGCGTCCTGTTTTACAAGCGCATCAACTGCCTTTCGTATAGAATCTTCAATTGCAGAGCCCATCTTCATCATTTCTTTATTAAGTCTGTCAAGCTGTTCGTCAAATTTACTTCTCATCATCCAAACCTTCCTGTGATATAATCTTCTGTCCTCTTATCCTGCGGGTAAGAGAATATCTGCTTAGTATCTCCAAACTCCACCATCTCCCCTACAAGGAAAAATGCTGTCTGATCCGAAACTCTTGTTGCCTGCTGCATGTTATGTGTTACCACGATTACTGTGTATTTCTTCTTTAAGTCTTCCATCAGTTCCTCAATCTTGGCTGTAGATATAGGGTCAAGAGCTGATGTCGGCTCATCCATAAGAAGAACTTCAGGCTGGACTGCAAGTGCTCTTGCGATACAGATTCTTTGCTGCTGTCCACCTGAAAGTCCCATGGCCGATTTTTTCAATCTGTCCTTAACCTCATCAAATATAGCTGCGCCCCGAAGACTCTCCTCAACTATCTGGTCAAGTCTTTTCTTATCTCTTATTCCGTGAACTCTTGGACCATAAGCGATGTTATCGTATATGCTCATTGGGAAAGGATTCGGCTGCTGGAATACCATACCTACCTTTTTACGAAGAATAGTTGTATCAACTCCCGGCTCATATATATCCTCACCATCAAGAAGCACCTTGCCATCTATTCTTACGCCGTCAACTAAGTCGTTCATACGGTTTAAGGTCTTTAAAAATGTTGATTTACCGCAGCCAGATGGTCCAATAAATGCTGTTACCGCATTTTCCTGTATATCCATGTTCACATCCTTAAGGGCGTGATTCTCGCCATAATACAGGTTCAGATTTTCAACTTTAACTTTAATCTTATTGCTCATATATTCCTCCCAAATTAGTGCTTTTCAAGCTTCTTAGCGAGCCTCTTTGTACCAAAATTAATAAGAAGTACAATTACAAGAAGTACAACCGCTATACCGAATGCCACCTCAAATTCACCCTTGCTTGCGCTTAAATAAAGCTGAATTGTAAGTGTTCCGCCCGAGTGAAATATTTTCTCAAGAAATGCATCAAAAGTCTTTGGAAGAAGATGTGCACTTCCCGCTGTAAAAAGCAGTGCTGCCGATTCTCCAATAATTCTTCCTATCGCAAGGATTACTCCGGTTACAATTCCAGGCATTGCTGACGGAAGAAGAATTGTTCTGATTGTGTACCATTTACCTGCACCTAAACCTACCGCTCCTGTTCTGAAACTGTCAGGTACAGTCTTTAACGCTTCCTGTGTATTTCTTGTAACAAGCGGAAGCACCATTAATGTAAGTGTAAGAGAACCTGTCAGAAGTGAATATCCCATGTGACATAACTGTCCGAAGAAAAGCATTCCAAACAAGCCAAATATAATTGATGGAATTCCTGCAAGTGTCTCTGTTGCAAATATTATAACTGTAACAAGCTTTCCCGGCTTGGCGTACTCATTTAAATAAATCGCAGCACCTACACCGATTGGCGTTGTAATTATCATAGTAAGTAATATTATTATCAATGTGTTCAGAATATTACCGGCAATTCCCACAGTTCCGTGAAGAATTGATGTAACACCTGTAAGAAATGCCCAGTTTACACGCCTTGCGCCCTTTGCGAACACATATATAATAATTCCTAAAAGCAGGAGAACTGAAAATGCTGCACATACATATATTGCTGTATAAACTGCTATTTCTTCCGGATGTCTTTTCTTGGCTTTAAGATTATCCATTTGCTTTCTCCCCTTTCTTCTGCATAAATGTAATTATCAGGTTAATAATCATTATGAAAATGTAAAGAACAAGTCCTACTGTGAAAAGAACCTGTCTGTGTACTCCATCTGCATAACTCATCTCACTTACAATCTGTGTTGTAAGAAATCTGACTGAGTTAAACGGAAGCGGAAGATTTACTGAACCACCGGCTACCAGATTAATAGCCATTGCCTCACCTAAGGCTCTTCCTATACCTAATACGATACCTGTTATAATTCCTGACTTGGCTGCTGGAACTACAACCTTGAATATTGTCTGTATCTTAGTTGCTCCAAGAGCAAGTGATGTTGCTCTTAAATTCATTGGAACTGCCCTGATTGCTGACGCGCTCATATTGATAACTGTTGGAAGTATCATAATTGCAAGCACCAGCACTGCAGCCAGGAGGTTAGCTCCTCCTGTGTACTGATGTGTTGTGGAATTCACGAATACATACTTTTCTAATTTATAAAGGAGGGGGTTTAATAGCATTAATCCGAGAAGTCCGTATATAACAGAAGGAATTGCTGCAAGCAGTTCAACTGCCGGCTGAACTACTGCTGCAAGTTTTTTCCCTGCTATCTCTGTTAAAAATACTGCTGTTAATAATCCAATTGGAACTCCGAGAAGAATCGCAAGTGTTGTTCCTACTATTGATGAAAGAATTATGTATACAATTCCATATGCAGGCGGTGTAGCAGTTGGAGCCCATACTGTTTTAAAGAGCAAGTCTGCTATTCCGACACTTTTAAGACTCTCTGTTCCTTTTATAAACATATAGATGGTAATGGAGCAGACTGCCAGGATAGCTACTACCGCACATATAAGGAATATAAACCGTGCCACGCTTTCACTTGCATGCTTTGACTTTTTATTACCTTTTAAAGAACCATTTGCTGTTACCTTAACAGCTGCTGGTGTTTTATTTATTCTATTCATACCAACATTTATAACCTCTTCCATGTCAATCTCTCCATTCAGAATCTATATTTACCGGCTTACTCTGGGAGGATTAAGCCAACTCCCTTGATAACCTTCTTACCAGCTTCAGACTTTACGAAGTTAAACCAAGTCTGAACAAGCTCACTCTGTGATGAAACAGAACCCTTAGTAGCCATTACAAATGGTCTTGAAAGTGTATACTTACCGGCCTTAATGTTATCCTCTGTTGCATCTACACCATCAAGCTTTAAAGCTGCAACTGTCTTATCAACTACATCTAATGAAACATATCCGATTGCACCTGGAGTTGCTGCTACCTTGGCAAGTACAGCACCTGTACTGTCAAGTTCCTGTGCATAAGCACATTTATTCTTAACTTCAAGAAGTTCCTCAAATGCTCCTCTTGTACCAGAAGCTGCCTCTCTGCCGATTACTACGATAGCTTCGTCTGAACCGCCGAGATCCTTCCAGTTAGTAATCTTACCTGTGTAGATATCTGTGAGCTGCTGCTTTGTTACATTAGTAACTTTGTTGTTCTTATCAGTAATCATTGCGATACCATCAATTGCTACGATGTTCTCCTCAATACCTGCTGACTTTTCTTTATCAGATAAAGCTCTTGAAGCGTTACCAATATCAACTGCTCCGGATGTTACTGACTCAATACCTGCGCCTGAACCTGTATATTCTGTTGTTACTGTTACATTAGGATATTCTTCCATAAATGCTTCCATGAGAGCACCACACATCTTTTCCATTGATGTACTTCCTGCTAACTGAATCTTTCCTGAAAGCTCCTTAGTTGTACCTCCGTTTGCTGAGCCATCTCCATTTGATGATGTACCTGTTCCACAGCCTGCTAATGCTGCAAGTCCTAATGTTGCTGTTAATGCAACTGTAAGTAACTTTTTAATTCCTTTTCTCATAACTTTCGTTACCTTCCTCTTTTTTTATTTGCAAGCATTAACAGAAGATTTTCATAGGGGCTTGAATCAGTTTCCTGACCGAATGATATGTGAGTCGTCTCAAAAAAGAAAACCCTCTGCATCTGCTTGCAGAGGGTATGTTATCAATGTTATGTAAAATGCATAATCTCACGTTCGTAAAGTTTTTGTAAAATGTATGTGATTGATTATTTTATTTAGACATACAGCAGTATCTGTATCATCCTTAAAATCGTGCCGTTTTTCATAATTTCTTCATGATTACCATTGAGAATATTGATATATAATATATTTTATAAATTATATTGACATATACTTTTCGTATTGTTATTATATATTACACATTGATGCATCATTTTATATTTTAACTATATCTCACATATGAAACATTTAAGAAAGGCGACATATGAATAATAACAACCGCACTACTCACCAGAAAGATGTCTCTCTTAAGACTTTCTGGCGCGATAATGAACATTTTGCAGACCTTTTCAATGCTACTGTCTTTAATGGCAGGCAGGTGCTTAAGCCTGATAAGCTTACTGAGATGGACACTGATGTTTCTGCTACTATCCAGTCTAAGAATTACAATGAATCTATTACCAGAAACAGAGATGTTGTAAAGAAGATGTCAGACGGCGTAGAGTTTAATATTCTCGGGCTTGAGATTCAGGACAAGACACATTATGCCATGCCTTTGCGAACCATGACCTATGACGCACTTGGCTACATAAAGGAATACAACGACATCAAGAAACAGCATAAGCTAAATAAGGATTCTTTCAGCTCTCCTGAAGAATTCTTATCTGGAATTGACAAATCTGACCGCTTCCACCCTATCATCACGCTCGTTTTATACTATGGTGATTCATTATGGGATGGCCCATCATGCCTCGCTGACATGATGGTTTCCATGCCTGATAATATCAAAACTTACTTCTCCGACTATAAGTTAAATCTGGTTCAGATACTTGATTCTGATAAGTATACATTTTATAATGAAGATGTAAAAGATGTGTTTAATATTATAAGAAACATATATAACGATGATTTCGAATCAATATATCGTGAATACGAATCCCGCAATGTAGATATTGATGTAATGGAACTGATATGCAGCATAACCTCAGTTCCAAAGCTTATGGACTTATGTACAGATACTGAACAAGGAGGGACTGTCAATATGTGTGAAGCAATGAAACGATTTCAGGCTGAATGTGAAAGCAAAGGCAGAAATGAGGGTATTGAACTTGGCATAGACACTGAAAAAGTCAATTCCATAATTTCCATGCTAGAATTCGGAATAACTAAAGAACAGATATTAACTAAATATACCAAAGAAGATTTAAAAAGAGCAGAAGCTGCTATCGCTAATAATAACTAATATTAAACAGGCTGTGCCTTAACGATTATATGTGTTAAGACACAGCCCTTTTTATCTCAAAGTCTTTCTGAATATTATTATAAAATACACCGTTCCTATAATAGATGTAAATGCCCACGCACTCGCATACACAAGATAGAGTGACATCAGCGTATGTATACTTGCAAATATTGTACACACCCACACGATTCTGAACACAACAGAACCCATTATTACTATTATTGTAGGTATAACGCTTCTGCCAAGTCCTCTTGCTCCCGCTGCCGCATTATCCATAAATGCGGATATAAAATAAGAGCATCCCATTATTCCAAGTCTTATTGAGCCATAATGCAATACATCCGGATCACTTGTAAATATGCTAAGAAACTGTGTCCTGAAAACTACAAGCAATGCACCAAGCACTGCTCCTATAATAAATGAATACATCTGTGTAACAAGATATGCTTTCTTAATTCTGTCACGCTTTCTTGCTCCAAGATTCTGTGCTATAAAGCTTGTACATGCAGTATAGAATGCCGCCATCATATCATACACAATGTTATCAGCATTAGCCGCAGCCGAATTGCCCTCAACAACTACATGGTCAAATGAATTAACTGCCGACTGTATGTACAGATTGGCAACTGCAAAAAGTGAATACTGTACTGCTGCCGGCAGGCCAATCCTTAAAACTCTCGCTGCTATATGCGAGTCCATTCCTATATTTGTTATATAAAGTCCGTAATCCTTGCCACAGCCAAACAGGAATTTAAGTATCAGAAATGCTGATATATACTGTGATATTATACTTGCCAGTGCAACACCGACAACCCCAAGCCTGCATACTATTACAAAGAACAGATTAAGTACCACATTAATTATACCTGCTGTAATAAGATACATAAGTGGCCTTTTAGTATCTCCAACTGCACTTAACACGGCGTTACCATAGTTATACATTGCAAGTGCCGGTGAACCAAGAAGATATATTGTAAGATATATAACTGCACCATCTATCAGTTCTTTCTTAGTTCCTATAAGATTCAGCACCGGTCTTGAAAGGAACAGCCCAGACAAAAGCAACAGCAGTCCCGCAATCATACATATTACAATTGAAGTGTGGACTGCTTTCTTTACATTTGCACTATTCTTAGCCCCCACAAACAGCGCAACTACAGCATTGACACCACCTGCTAGTCCTAGCAGGATTCCGGTTGTCAATGTAATAATTATACTCGTTGAACCTACCGCACCAAGTGCCAGTGGTCCTACAAATTTACCAACTACCGCCACATCACACAGGTTGAACATAACCTGCAGTACATTTGACAACATAAGCGGAACTGAATACATTAATATTTTCTTTGGCAGGGAACCTGTCGTCATATCTATTTCATTTGATTTCATAACCTTATCTTAAACCCTTTAAATAATCCTTCTGCTCTGGTGTAATGCGGTAACTCTCTACAGCCTTCTGTATTGACTTTCTGTGTACCCATTCAGAAAGTCTGTGTTCCTGTATATAAGGAATCGCCGCATCCCACTGTTTAGCAAGTGCTGTAGCCATATACCATGCAATCATCATATTTACATAGTACTCCTCTGACTTAACACCTGCAATAAACTGTATATATTCTTCCTTAAAATCCTTGTCAAGGAACAGGCGCATCATAACGCCCATTCCGTATCTTTTAACATATGTGGTATCTGCTGCAATCCACTTCTTCGCCCTTTCAAGAATATCTTCTTTATTCTTATCAAAACACTTTGGAAGCGGTAAATCACAGGTTGCCCAGTTATCAATATATGGAAGGAACTTTTCAAGCTCACTTATGCACTCAACATAATCCTTAATCTGCCCTATAATCATCATATGAAGATTATTCTCCTCATAATACTTATGTGGCAGCTCACGCATAAACTGCTCAGTTTCTCCGCTCTTTGCATACTCCTTTGCAAATTTTCTCAAAACCGGAATCCTTACTCCTATAACAGCCTCTTTATCTACCCCCGGCATAAGGCTGCTGTGAAAATCCCTGTACGCTATATCCTGTAACTTAAACAGTTCTTCCTGCAAATGTGTCATTATTCCCCTCCTGTGTGAGCTGGCTCATCGCCGCGGGTTGCGCGAGCAGCTCATACTCCAGAACTTCGTTCTGTCGTTGTCGCGGTGCTCCTCGTAAAGCCATACAAAGTTCCCAGTCCGTGCAAGCACGGCTGCCAGCTTTTTCCGTCTATTCTCATCGCTACCAGTGTGCCGTTCCGGCACACGAAAAAAGTGGAAGCATCAACTGCCTCCACTTTAAATAGTAGCGAGAGAGGGATTTGAACCCACGACACCACGGGTATGAACCGTGTGCTCTAGCCAACTGAGCTATCTCGCCATAATATTTACTGAATGTCTTAAAAAGAAATGGGGCCTACAGGGCTCGAACCTGTGACCCTCTGCTTGTAAGGCAGATGCTCTCCCAGCTGAGCTAAGACCCCACATTCAGAACAATTCGCTTGATTTCTCTCGCAAACTGCTCTGCTATTATAATATTAAAACTTGATATATGTCAAGCACTTTTTTGACTTTTTTCAAAACTTTTTTCAAACTTTTCTCAGTCCCTAAATCTGAGATAAGTTTTCCAGACTGCTACAGGCATTCACTACAAGAAAAACCTACTCAAACCTATCAAACGTATAATTTCGTAGGTCATTTAACCTGCATGGGCACTGTTATTCCAGCCCGATGACCTACTCAATCGCTAATATAGCTCTTTTGAGTAGGTTTTTTGCCCACCTTTATTTTATAATACCGCTTCATTTGCAGTAAAAAGACCTACTAAAATCACTCTTTTTTATTAATTAGTGGGCTTTTCATCTGCTTGCAATCAAAAACTTCATTATAAAAACCTACTCAAGTTACAATTAATACCACTTTCGTAGGTCTTCCCCACAAAGACCACACAAAGCCTGCCGACCACATCAAGCCAACAGCCTCATCAGCCCGACAACCTCATCAGCCTGCTGCCTTCGCCAACCTGACGCCCTGCTCATGCCATGTAGTTTACAAATCCAGAATATATCCGGTCCAGAACAGATATCTAGAACAAATACCTCGTCCACAACAGGAAATTCTTAATCAGCTTCATTCTGCGTTCTCTCTTAGGAGTAAGCTCAACAGGCTGCACATTATATGGATTGTCATATGTGCCATCAGCATTAGCCTTTCTTGCACTATGCTCATACTCTTCCATTGCTGTCCCTAACTGTCTATTAATCTCCGGGCTGTCAATAACCAGCATAAGTTCGGTATCAAGATAAGCACTTCTCATATCAATATTAAATGAGCCAACCACCGATATATCATCATCTATAAGAACCGACTTTCCGTGGTATGAATATCCGCCTTCATATTCCCACACTTCAAGCCCTGTGCCAAGCACCTTATCCTTATGCGCATAATAATCTGCTGATCCAAATGGATTGCCATTATTGCCTACCGAATTAGTCATCAGTGACACATTTTCAACAGAATCGCATACCTTCTTTAATCCGTCATACATATACTCATTGCAGATAATATAAGGCGTATGTATCTTAACCTGCGAATCCGCCTGCTCCATGAGCTTAGTAAGCTGATACCACACTACCGGTTTTTTCGCGCCACATTCTATCGGATTACTAAGAAGTGCTATATTGCTGACTTCAACTGTTTCATCTGTATAATCAGTGTCAGTCAGGTAATCTTTGTTATCTGCATAATAAATGTTGTAATTATCAAGCAGTTCTTTCCTTGCCGCCTTGACCTTTTTATTACCTGCACATCTGTTATTCTTTAAAAATGCCTTGCTCTCCTTATAGTTCCAGACACTCTCATAATAAGCAAGAACATCATTCACAGAGCTGGTTTCATCAGGACTTTCGCAGTACACAAGCACATCTCTGTCGTAATTCTTATGTCCCGGATATGCTCCCAGAAAATAGTTAAATGTATTTCTTCCACCAAGTATATAATTAGTCCTGTCGGCTATGACATATTTGTCATGAAGCCTTCCCATTGACTGCCACGGCTTAAAAGGATTGACCTTATTATATATCTTCACATTCACATTGTCTGATGACGCAAGTGCCTTAAAATCAGGATTGCCCTTCATCTTGGTAAAACCGGATACCCCGTCAACTATAACATTGACCGATACACCTCTGTCTGCAGCATCAATAAGTGCTCCAAGCATCAGCTTTCCGCTGTCATCTGACCTGAAGTCAAATGTAGAGAGAATAACTTCTTCCTTCGCGTTGCTTATCATTCTTATTCTCTCCTTAAGTGCCTCATCATTATCCTCGATAATGCGTGCACGCTCGGCACTTGTTCTCTCTTTCCATATGCCCTGTTCATCAAGCTGTTTAATCTCATCAGCAGTAAGCTCTGGCTGCTTGTGGTAACTTATCAGGGCGCATGCTACGATTGCGGCAATAAGCACCACAAGCAGTATCAATGTCACAAAAATTATTCTCTTCATAAGCTTTCTCCTATTGTAAGACTTCACGACAATACTCCTTAAATATCCATCTCTTCTCTCATCGCTGCCCGCGCAAAAGAGGCGTGCTATATATACATAATTATATATACAGCACGCCTCTTATGACATTAAATATTTATGAAGAATTATAAATTATCTGATATAGTTAGTCTTTATCTTATTCTCACCCTGTGGAAGCTCAATTCCAGCCTTCTTCGCTGCATCTACTGACTTAACAAGCCATGCAAAATTCTGACCTAAAAGTCTCATTGTCTGCATGCCTTCCTCGTCCTTTACAACTTCATCTGGAGTATTGCCATGTACTATATTCCAGTAATTAGATGACACAACCGGCATCTGGTTAATCTGGAAATACTTATTCAACACATCAACAGTTGATGTTGTTCCGCCACGGCGGGCAGATGCGATTGAAGAACCACATTTGTAACGAAGCTCATTGCCATATGCACCAAATAATCTGTCGAGGAACATCATTATCTCTCCTGTTGGAGAAGCATAGTATACAGGTGAACCAACGATAAGTCCGTCTGCATCTGTAACCTTTGCACCGACTTCCTTAACTACTGCATCAAGCTCGCCTTTTACAACTCTGCTGCCAACTGCAACTATCTCAGTCTCAATACCCTGTGCCTCTAATTCCTTAGCAACAACAGAAAGTGCTGTATATGTACAGCCCGCATCTCTTCTGCTGCCATTAACTAATACAACCTTCATGTTAACTCCTTCCTGTGCATGCTTTCCGCGCACATACAATTATTGATTAAACATTAATCTCTGCCTTCATACCAAGCTCTTCCTTATTAGAATCAAGAATAGGCTTGATAACATTAGCAAGATACTCGTCAACCTGTTCCTTAGAACGGCCAACATACTTCATAGGATCAAGCTTTGACTGTAACTCCTCAAGAGTAACACCAAACATTGGCTCTGCTGCAATAAGTTCAAGAAGGTTATTATCAAGACCTTCCTGCTTAACTCTCTTTCCTGCTATCATAGAAAGCTCTCTGATCTTTTCATGAAGCTCCTGTCTGTCTCCGCCTGCCTTAACAGCATCCATCATAATGTTCTCTGTTGCCATGAATGGAAGCTCTGCCATCATATGCTTGATAATAACCTTGTCATATACAACAAGTCCGTCAACAACATTCAAGTAGAGGTCAAGGATTCCGTCAACAGCGAGAAATCCCTCTGGAACTGACATTCTCTTATTAGCTGAATCATCAAGTGTTCTCTCAAACCACTGTGTAGATGAAACAATAGCTGGGTTAAGTGCGTCACTGATAACGAAATCAGCAAGTGACGCCATACGTTCGCTTCTCATAGGATTACGCTTGTAAGCCATAGCTGATGAACCAATCTGTGATTTTTCAAATGGTTCTTCAACTTCCTTAAGGTGCTGTAATAATCTGATATCATTAGAGAACTTATGTGCGCTCGCAGCAATTCCTGCAAGTACATTAAGCACTCTTGTATCAACTTTTCTTGAATATGTCTGTCCTGAAACTGGAACACATGCGTCAAATCCCATCTTTTCTGCAATCTTTCCGTCAATCTGGCGTATCTTATCCTGATCTCCATTGAAAAGTTCAAGGAAAGAAGCCTGTGTACCTGTTGTACCCTTACAGCCTAAAAGCTTCATTGTAGAAAGTACATAGTCAAGATCTTCTAGGTCCATAACTAATTCATTGAGCCATAATGTAGCTCTCTTACCAACTGTAGTTGGCTGTGCTGGCTGAAAATGTGTGAAAGCCAGTGTAGGCTGTGCCTTATATTTATCTGCGAACTTAGAAAGCTCGTCAATAACATTAACAAGCTTCTTACGAACAAGCTTTAAGCCTTCTGTCATAATGATAATATCAGTATTATCACCAACATAGCATGAAGTTGCTCCAAGATGTATGATACCTTTAGCCTTAGGGCACTGAAGTCCGTAAGCATATACATGTGACATAACATCATGTCTTACTTCTTTCTCTCGTCTCTTGGCATCCTCATAGTTAATATCATCCTTGTGAGCCTTCAGCTCATCAATCTGCTCCTGTGTAATAGGAAGTCCAAGTTCATGCTCTGTCTCTGCTAATGCAATCCAGAGTCTTCTCCATGTCTTAAACTTCATGTCAGGAGAGAAAATGTACTGCATTTCCTTGCTTGCGTATCTTTCTGCAAGTGGTGTCTGATATCTGTCGTTCATCTCGTATCCGCCTTTCATATATCAAAAATTCATTATTCAGCCATCGCAGGGCTATATACAGATTAAGTATATCATAGCAGAACTGCGTTTGCAATTTATGCCTTTATTTTATATTCTTAATGCTTCTTGTTATTTTCATTATGCCAACGCTTAATATAAGACATATTACAAGCCTCATGATAAATTGCATAAGCATATACTGCCATATTGTCATATGTAACAGCATCCACTTAAGAATTCCAGATGCATATAGTCCCATTCCAAGTTTATTCCCCATAAATGTAAGACTCACGACCGGCGCATTCATGTAAGGTATCCCATATATATGTCTCATCCATAAGAATTCCATTCCACATATAATAACAGTCATTATTATTGTAATTGTTATGCACGACAAATATTTATTGCATCTCATCTTATTACGTCCCAATGCTGTACTATGTTCAAAAAGTATCATGCCGCTGACTCTTTCAAGTCTTCCTGCATCTGCTGACATAAGTATAAAACCGCATATCAGTGCAAGATTTACCATTATTCTGCGATACAGTCCTTTCTTGCCCAATATCACTTCATATCCTCTGTCCGATATCATCCATGCTCTTATATTAAATGTTTCATCCATATGTCCGATATATTCAATCTTGTCCGCGTATTCCCTACGACTTTCTATCAGCTTTAGTATCTGCTGTTGTTTTGTTTTCAAATTAACATAACTACCAATATCAACGCTTTCATCTCTTGTCAATATATCTCCATAATCATCTATGTCAGCTTGCAGCTCATCTCTCTGCTGGTATAGATTATCAAGATAATCCTGAAAATATGTATAATCTTTCCCTCCATGTAACATGTATTCACTATCCATATACTTATTGTCATCTGTATAGTGATACTGGCCTGTCTGGCATACATACGCTGTAACTGTCAGCATTACCACAACAACCCAGCCACAATGAGAAGTAAATATAAATTTATGTATTTCCTTAAATAGAAACGGAATCCTTGCAAGAATTTTCTGACAGCCAGCTGATACACAATCTGTAAACCGTTTTATAAATGTTGTATTTTTGTATGGTTTCATTGAAGCAGACACATTTATAGCAATATAACCTATTACACCTGCACATATAATATGCACGAACAGCACCACTGAAAATACAGGAAATACATAAGTTCCCACACCCCAGTTTCTATATGATGAAAATGTAGCATTTATATTAATTATATTAATAATATTAATATAATGCAGACCATTCCACACGCTATGTATGTCTATATGAGAATATATAAACTGCTCCACAGCCGCAAATATAAGCATTGTAACCAGTGCATAGACACGATTACGGAACATAACAAAAACACCCCATATAGTAATGCATAGGGCAACTATACACACCATTGATATCAGATATAGCACCGTCACATACTTTATTTTGCTCCACGGATATGTAAATTTATCAAATGTCTCAATTGTCTGCACTGGATTTACTAAGTCCCTGACGCCTCCTCTTTGCAGCATTGCCGCAATAAACGTAGACCAGTATATCAGAGTATGTGTAAAAGCTCCTGTAACAACAATAACTCCCGTCTGCTTTATCGCATACATGATTCTTCCATTAGCGCAGCTATATGTTATGCTCCACATGCCATTATCCCGCTGTGCAAACATATCGTATATAACAAACATCATTACAAGCATAGTAAAGAAATATTGATAATAATAAGTTGTATATGCCTGCACCCCTTTATACTCATCCTCTGGTAAAATAACGTTCTTTACCCGTTCAAAATCCCTTGCCGTCTGCAATATATTCGCATACGAAAAACTTCCAGCTTTATTAAAAATACTATATTTCTTAAGTTTATCAGCATTATCAATTATTGCATTCACTTCTTCGTGATAATTCTTAATATATGTCTCATGAGCAACATTTTCTTTGTTGATTATATCTTCATCCATTACCGGCTTATTGTCATACAAAAAGAATACAACATTAACTGTTGCAGCAATTAACAACAATATAATCCGTTTATAATTGATGATACGTTTTAATTCCTGCATATTTCCCCCTATATGCCAATCATAACCTGTATATTTGTATCCTGCTTATATCACTCTTAGATATACTTTCTACTCTATAATAATCAGAATCTTCGCTCCCATCCATATAATAAACATGGACTCCTACAATCATTTTATTGATATCGTCAATAACACTCTTTATCTCAACATACTCAGGCTGCATATAACTATAAGCTGCTTTATCAGATGTTGGGAGTTCATTTATAATTATTAACTTTAACTTATTTTCATCATTTCCATATATTGTTTTTGTTTCGCCTTTTATATCCATCTGTTTTTTTGTATATTTATTCTCACTCATATCACTGTAATCAAATATGCAGGATGCATTATATGCCGTATACTCTAATTTCTCTATATTTTCATCATTATATAATGATGGCCACTCTATAATACCGGCAACAATATACGCCATTTCATCCTTTTCTCCCAATCCATTGCCTAATTTTACTGGATTTACCATATATGTTCCAACCAAATTACCATCGGCGATATCTTTAGATATTATTGGGTATGTCACCTTTAACTTAATGCCTTGCTCCGTTATATAATTTATTCCATCTATAACTGTCATTTCTGGTTCTTGTACTGCATATTGGTTATTAGTCTCTGTTTGTGTCTGTGTTTCTATTTCCTTTACATTGCATCCTGATGATATCAATATAAGAAGAAACATCATACAAAATCTATACATTCCTTTCTTAAACAGCCTTATATACTTTGTCATTCAAACACCTGCTTCCAATCTCCACCAGTCTCTATATCATCTTTTTTCATATACATAAGACCTTCTGCATCGTTCATACTTTTATAAAATAAATACCTGTCATCCCCAAAATATAACGCCAATGCATCAGGACACAATATCTCATTAATAACATTTCCACCTTTATCAATAACTATATATCTGTTTTCTGAAAAGCCATATAATTCCCACATATAATAACAGTACTTATGATTATTAAGATAAATGTATTCTCCATCTGAAGATACACTACACATATCACATTGTTCTGTTGACTCCCATATTTTTTGTGATATATCACTTCCAATATCTATCTTTTAAGCCCCTCTCCCGTAACAAAGTAATACATTGTTCCATCCACAACATAATAATCATTAATATTCTGTCCACTCACTTCTTCTATCTCATCATTGCTGCACGAATAGCTAAACAAACCTCTGCTATGCACACTTATGGCTTTATCTGATATGGAATCGGCTTCCCTCACAGTAAAAAATATTTTATCACCAAAACATTTAACATTAGTTATTGATATCCCTTTTCCAGTAACTTCATATACAATTTTCTTGTCTCCTGATGTCAGAGATACTTCTATTATGCTCTTTGTAGTCTCCCGCTCATCAGCAAGGCCACTCCCATCATATATAAAAGCATATTCTCCCTGAAAAACAGCTCGAATCGAGTCAACCCCATCATTAGGTATAAGTTCACCTATAACTTCTCTTGTTGTTCCACTCTTATCCATGCGGCATAACTGTGCCATGCCATAAGAAAGTCCGAAATAATATATATATCCCCTATAATAATAGATGCTCCTCAATGCCGCTCCATTTCCAAAAAAAGCATTACAACTTGAAGATTTATGATCACACTCAGGTTTTGCACACACAGGTATAACATCATTTGTCTCCAGATTCAAAAACAACAACTTCTGTTCAAAATTCATGTAATAATATCCATCTTCAACTGCAGCCAGATCATACCATCCATCTGTATCCCAGTAATTCTGAAAATCACTGTCTCCTGTTACTCCGATAAGATTTGCATAATCTAAGCCCTTCTCTGCTTCTGTATTCTTGTGGAGTAGAACATATGTCACCATCGCTCCCACCAATACTGCAATAAATATAATTGGAATCACATACCTAATGCCTCTTCTCTTCATTTAATATCATCTCCCTAGTAAATGAACTGGCTCACTAAAAATATTTTTCCATTCTTCGGCTTTTTCAATTTCTCTCTTATCTATATACATGAGCTGGTCTTCTCCCATACCCATGCAAAACAAATACCTATCATCTCCAAATAACATTTCCAATGAATCTGCACATGATATTTCATTTATCACTTTTCCATCTGTGTCTATCACTATATACTTCTTTTCTTTGTTTCCCAAAACCTTTCTAAGATAATCACAATATTTACCATTGCTAATATAAAGATATCTGCCATCATAGGATATATTGCACATATCCACCGCTTTATTACTCTTATATATTAATTCTGTTTTTTGATTTTCTATGTCCGATTTATATAATCCTTGTCCGTTAATAAAATAATACAGATAATTATCACTTAAATAATAATCATTAATGTTTTCTGTACTAATCTGACTAACATTCTTTTCACTTTGAGAATACATATATAAGCCATAACTGCTTATCGAAATATTCTCGTCTGACCTTTCACTATGCTGGACATTGAAATACAGTCCATCCCCAAAGCCTTTCACATTTTTTATAGCAAGAGATACACCTGTAACATCATATATCTCATTTCTTTCTCCATTTTTCAAAGATACTTCAACTATTTTTTCTGTAAATTCTGTATCAAGACCAAGATGTGAGCCTGAATCATATGCATACGCATAATCACCTAAAAAAGCAAGATGTATAGAACTCGAACCATCACTAGGAAATAACTCTCCCAGTATTTTTGTTGTGGAACCGCTTTTATCCATTCTGCATAAATTTGCCATACCATTTATAATTGGCATATAATAGATATACTCATTATAATAATATATGTTATAAATAACACATGTATTTAAACATGCATTACACTCATCATTATCATGCATACAATCTGGTTTTGCACATACAGGAACTGTATCTCCTGTATTTATATCAAAATACACTAAAAAGTCTTCATTTGTAACATAATAATACCCGTCTTCCGCTGCTGCAATATTATATATTCCATCCGAATTCCAATAATTCTGCGCTATATTTTCTATATCTGCATGTTTTATATTATCATAATTTATCTTAACATCTGCTTCTTTATTGTTATGGATTTTAATATAAAATACTAATATCAAAATAATTACTACAACAAATGTAAATGAAATTAATACTCTTTTCTTCATATTCACTCCTTTATTTTGTATATGTTTATTTTTCTAATACTATATTCATATACTGGTTTCATCCTGTAGTAATCTATTGTCTCTTTCCCATCATTGTCTTTAACCTGAAACTTCAGCACTACATTATTTATATTATCACCTAGTCGCTTGACTTCTTCAGATTCACTTTGCATGTAATCATTCCAAATATCTTTCGTAGTAGGAATCTCTGCAAATGTAATCAGCTTTATTGCCTGCCTGTCATCTGATAAATTATCTTTATGCGCCGAAAATATATCCAGAGTTGATTTTGCATATTTCATCCCATCGATATTATAATTATCTATGCAAAATGGACTGTTATATACATTAACTGAAATACTTGAAATCTCCCTATCCCCATACATCGAAGGCCATTCTATAACTGCTGAGACAATATATGTTTCATCTCCATCCTTTGGGTATTTTCCTGCCCCCAGAATTCCAATATCATATGTTCCTATTAATTCTTCATCCGTATAATTATAATCAATTACAGGGTATGTAATTTTTAACTTTTTACCTTGGCATACTACATATTTTATTCCATCTGACTCATATTCTGATGTATTAACCCCGTTATACTCTGTATCAGTTGATGTGTTTTCTGAATGTTCATTACTACATGCAGTAAACATACACATCATCAGAATAATAAAGCTTAATTTAATATATTTCATATTTCCTCTGCAAATAAGAGAATGTAATCTGTTTAGAGATTACATTCTCTCAACCTTATCTTAGTCTAAATAATTAGCATACACCCTATTATACCCACCGTCATTCGAATCAACTGTAAATGTTGCGTTTGCATATGTGTACACTCCGTCTCTATGCGATCCGACATATGTTGTCTGCGAGGCTGAAGCTCCAAATGCCTTGTAGTTGCCATACTCATCCTTCGCTTTTCCCGATACACTTAAATCTGCATCTGCCGATGTTTCCAAATATGCTCCTGCACCATTCCAATTAATATATACTCGTCCAGAAAACGATGTGTCACCTGCACTTCCACTTACCGGAGAATATCCTGCTGCAAATGTTGGTAATGCAAACATCACTGTCAATACCATTGCTACCAATACTCCTGCTGTCTTTGTTACAATTCCTTTTTTCGTCATAATTATAATCCACCTTTCATTTAACTTTTCTCACAATACATGGTACCTGCATTACAGCCGTAATTATTATTCCTAAAAACATACAAATAGTAACAATTTCTTTTCCAGCTATATCTGCTATTATTGCAACCACAACATAGATTGCTAATTGCTGCATAACTATCTTTCTATATATATGTTTTTCATCTTCTGCTATGATTCTGTTATCTGACTGAATCGGAGAAAATATACATAATTCCACAACTGAAATAGCAGTTACCATATATAACAATAGGTCACTACTAATCTTAGTCGAAATCCATAAAAATATTGTAACTAATATTGATGAGCCCACAAAACATGTCCATGCATGCTTGGCATGGAATCCCCCACTGAATTTTCTCAAGAATAAAAAAGGTATAACCATCAACACTCCATTAATTGGAATACCCATAATGCAGCCTATTGCTATAGAAATAAATGCTGGCGATAAAAGCAAAACTATACTATAAAGTGCATACTCGTATAGTTCACGCTCATTATCTTTAATAGCTTTGCTTTTTATCAGCCAATTAATAATTAACTTTCTACCTGACACCATTACTTTGTCTTCTTAAATCTTTCTAATTCTTTAGGCGCTTTAGGTTCATACGCAAACATACATGATGCAGAATTAGCTTCCAATTTTAAAATTTTATCTAATATTTTCACGACCTTTTGTGCCTTATTTCTTCTCAAAATATACCTCCTTGCATTTCGTACTAATAAAACGACGCTTTATTTATCTTTTTAATACCATATTTATTCAACCAATTCAATATCTCTCGTCTGAAATGACATATTCCATGTCCGAAATGACATCAACTTACAAAATATACATTTATTTTAATTGATTAATAAGTTATAATTATTAAAATTTCATTTATGGAGATTGGATAATGAATATATTTATATGTGATGATGACAATTTGGTATGCGAGCAGATTAAAACTCTGTGCGAAAGTTATTATATTGAACATAAACTGAAAAGACCTGATATTTACATATTTCACTCTGGTGAAGACATTCTGGCTTCAGATATCAAACCCGATATTGTATATTTAGATATCCAGATGTCTGGCATAGATGGCATTGCCGTTGGTAATTCGCTTGTTAAATCTTATCCGGCAGCAATAATAATTATTATAACTTCGTTTCCGGAATATCTTGACGAAGCCATGCGCTTTCATGTATTCCGTTATATTTCAAAACCTGTTGAAAGTAAACGTTTTATGCGTAACCTTGAAGACGCCATATCTGAATTCAATTCTATTGGCGGCAGGATTATTGTAAAATGTAAAGGCAAAACATATGTATTATCAGCAAAGGATATCATTATGGTGGAGGTTAATCCTCACTGCCGCAATCTTACTATCCACACGGTTTCAGATACATATACAACCACCCAGACTCTCGCCAGCATTAAATCAATGCTTCCGTCTGGGAGCTTTTATCAGAGCCATCGATGTTATATAGTGAATATGAATTATATTATGTCTTATAATAACAGCAGAATATATATGGAAAATCATCTTTACGCTGATATTGCCTTGCGCAAGTATAATGATTTTTTTAATACCTATTCAGCATTTCTTACAACATTGCGCTAGTTTATTAATCAGAGGGGGATTTATGAATTTAATATTGTACTATTTATTTGTATATCTTATAGAAGCCATTATTCTATGGCTATACTGCAACCGGATATTTACTTCACGAAAGAACACATTTTTATCTCTTTTAATCACTATTGGCATGTTCAGTCTGCTTATACCTGTAGCAATTCTCACTAATGCGGCACTCAATGCATTTTGCTCATTCATTGTCTATCTGTGCTGCATCGTGCTTAATTATGATTCAAAACCGGTTTGGGCACTGTTTCATGCCCTTGCCCTGACAATTCTTATGGCATTATCAGAAGGACTTATTGCCGCAGCTATTCCTGACATAACGATATATGCATTCCGTGATGGAAACATACATAGTTCGGCATTTACATTTGTTATATTAAGCAAATCTGTCTATTTATGTATTTCACAGTTAGTAACCAGAATTTTCTCTAAAGATACAGTCAATAATGCTTCTATACGCAAAAGCACCCTTATGCTGTATCTGATACCTGTTATATCCTCTATCATTACCGTTTCTCTTGGCTATATATGTCTCAACGGTAAATTGTCTGGCTCTGACTCTGTTATTGTATTCATATGTCTGGTTCTGCTGCTCTCAATCAATATCCTGACTTTCTATCTGCAGCAGGATATCAGCCAGAAAAATATTGAATATGCCAGATTGCAGATTGAATTACAGAAAGAGACTGACACTGAACATTATTATAATTATGTTCAGGAAGTTAATGAGAAACAGCACATTCTTATTCACGATATTAAGAACCACCTTAATACTATCAGCCAGCTGAATGATGGAAAACATATTGACGAAATAACCGGATATATCAATAACATTCTGGGAAGTGATGCACTAAGAAAATCCAAAAGATATTGCAAAATTGATATACTGAATGTAATTATCTCAAGATATGCCGAACAATGTAGTAATTCAGATATAAGCTTTGAGGCAGACATCCGCGCCAACACCCTTGAATATCTTCCCGCACAGGATTTCACTTCCATATTCTGCAATCTTCTTGATAACGCCATTGATGCATCCCTATCATGTGATGAACCATATATAGATTGTAATGTTTCTCTTATCAGAGGCGGCAACGCTGACCTTATAAGCATTGCTAACTCATGCAAATCATCTCCTTTAGGCCATGACGGAAAACTTCATTCCAGAAAACAGGACACTGGTTTTCACGGATATGGTCTTAAAAGTGTAAAACGTATAGCAGATAAATATAATGGTCTGCTCAATTATGTTTACTCGGAGGAAAAGCAGGAATTCCGCGTTGTGGTTATGCTGGAGCATCCTTAGAAAAGCTTTCCAGCTGCCATAAACTGCGGTATATTTTCATGAATGATTCCATTTCTTTTTTGTATCATATCATTTCTTGTAAGCACATATTTAGGATAGTTATCTTTAATCATCTCTAATGGAGCATACTCTCGATCCTCTGTTTCTCTGTTTAACATTGTTGTCATCGTCACCTGCACATAACCATAGTTGTTCATATTATCTCTCATAATGAAATCACATTCTAACTTTCCTATTCTTCCAATACTGATATCATACCCCTTTGATTTTGCATAGTTAAAAACAACATTTTCAAGGGCTGGTCCATAATTAATTCTGTTATCAGTATTTGTTGCAAAATAGAAACCCATATCTGATAAATAATACTTCTGCTCACCATTTATAGATTTTTTGGATTTTAAATCAAACCTCTTACATTCGTATATTATTTTTGCATCCATTAATATATTAATATAACGGTTCAAAGTTTCTCTCTTTATGTCCATTCCAGATTTATGAAGTTCTTTCAAGATACTCTTCAAACTAGTTGTTGAGCCAAAGTTGTTAATAAGATATGTCTGCACTTTTTCAAAAACTGAAACATTACGTATCTTTACCCTGTGCTTAATATCCTTTTCTAATATTTCTCCTATAACACTCTTAATATATGTTCTCTTATCGTCTGGATTATCATAAAATATTGTTTTAGGAAAATTTCCGTTTTATATTTTTATTATAGCAAAAGAAATGTTTTTTTCAAGTTAAGGGGGTATTCGCAAATAGTAAAATTGTATTACAAGGTAAGGAAAGAAAGAAAAACCTTACAATACATTTTTTATTTAAGGAGTAAAAACGATATGAAAGAGAATTCAAAACCTATTGGAAAAGTACAATTTAATAATGTACTTAAGGGAAAAATCGTAACCGTACATTACAACAAATGTGTTATTGATTATTCTCTTAAAGAGGAAAACGACGGTAATAAGAAATTTAAAATCAGTATTGTGTTAGCTGATAAGGAAAGTGAGTATAACCCTCATGTTTATACTGTCGGCTTATCTTCTGAACCTAGTTATGAAAAGGCTTTAAGTATCATTGATAAGAAAGTTAATGATTATCTTAGTAAGCTGTCTATAGAGGATAAAATCAGAATCGGCTACGGTGATGAAAACCCTTTTACAGACAAGGAAGAGGAAACAAAGAATAATAATTATGTTATATCTCACAACGCTTTCAATTTTGATGATAACAGCTTAGGTCTTATATTATCAGGCAATGAAAGCCGTAAGGATTTATCTGCTATATTCAATAAGCGTTTAACAATGTCATTAGAATTGCAGAACGGTTCTAAGTTTGTCACAGCACTTTCTATTCTTGAGATATATAACAAGGAACTTTATAAGGAACTTGGTTATTCTAACTTATACGACTATACAAGTGATGTTTTCGGCATGGGTAAAACTAACACTAATGATTATAAGAATGTAGCTATGCGTTTTTCAAAGTTCGATAAAGTTAAGAACTGTCTTGTAATTGATGAAAGGCTTAAGGAATATAACTTTTCACAGCTTAATCTTCTTAAGGAATTATCAGTTGAAACGATTTTGAAAGATTATCCTACTACTTTAACAATAAGGGAAATCAAGGACAGATTAAGAAATGCAATGAACTTCTTAGAAAATAATAAGTCTGATGAATCTGATAATACTGCGACAGATAGTTTATCTGATGATACAGGTGAGGTATTAAGTGATTCTGCTGATAAGACTATTGATAATATCAATAATTCTGCTGAAAGATATTCTGATGATGAAAAGCCTTATAAAACATATATGGTATCTTCTGCGGATTTCAAATCAATATGTCTTGATAAGGAAAAGTTACATAAATATATGTCTAACATAATGAAAGAATTGGTTACAGTGTTAACTGATTCTATGGATAAATACGGTGAGGTTGATATCTGCTTGCTCCGTAAAAAGGGTAATGAAATTATGAACCCTCCTGAAAATTAAAATATTTTAGTTCGGACATCTGAACTGAAAACAGATGTCCGGGCTTGAATATAGGTGTGCGATATGTCGCATAAGAAATATATCACAAATTATTAAGTATTTAAGAAAGGGCGGATATTTCCGCATGGTGAATTATTATGAATTGGAATGGAATTACAAATTTAACAGTCATTAAGAAATGTGAGCCTAGTGCTTATGAATTGCGTGGGGATAACGGACAGGTTAATAAAGGTTTTATATATCCTGTCTATTTTGATAATGGTGAAGAGATTGCAAGCGTGAATGTGCCGGAAGAAATTTATAACTCTATTGAGAATTTTGACATTCTCCTTGTTACATTCAGATATGAGCCTGCTGTCCAGAGATTTGATAAGAATGGTCGTTTACAGCGTGAGCGATTAAGAGTTACTAGTATCATTGCTAAGATAGATAAAATGCATACAGAATCTGAACTTGCGGATATTCTCCGCTCTGCTATTGATACGGCAGTTGTTGATGTTGCTAAAAAGTCCGTACAGGATAAAAAGACTGCTGAAAATTCCAGTAAATAATGATTGTTAAGGTCGTTACTCCTCGACTTTTTCAATACAGGCATTAGCCCCCTCATGTTTAATGTCTGTTTTGTGGTCTGTTGGTCGGCTGTTTATCGTTTCGGCTTACCGACAGGCTGCAAAAATATATTAAGTATTAATTAATGCCTTGTAAGTTTTCCCTCTCCCTTTAAGTGGAAATAGGCAATAATCCACATCTTGCAAGGTTTTAATTAGTATTTAATATAATGCTAAGTCAAAAAGAAAGGGAGTGAATTTATATGGGTATTAGTGCAATAGTGCATTTAGTAGTGTTTATTTGTGTCGGCTGTGCAGTTGTCTTGTGGCTGTTTATCGGCTTAGTGTTCTTATGCGTTACAGTTTATAACAGAGTTAGCAATAAGCGACATTCTATTTGTAAGCATGAAATAAAGGGTCAGGACAATATTGTTAATGATAACGACAGGTCGGATTTATTCCTTTAATTGACCTGTTTATAAAGGAATGAACTATTAAGCTGTGAGAGACAGCTTTTACTGCTTTCCAAGTAAAAGTGGCTCGGCTTGAAGGGTTTGCCCTAGTTGCTTTTATTGTGCCAGTAAGGTGACAAGGGCAAACATAAATCTTCTTACAAATAGTAAATTGCAGTTGTAGATGTTGTAAGTATGCGGTGATGTGTTCAACAGCCGATAAAGATGATTCGCCCTAACTATCAACAGGTTTAAAACCGTGGTGGGTGTATACTGAATATCAGTAATTTAGTGGGACACATAAGAGGAATTTTAAAGGAGTTTATTGTGCGTAAGCGATTATCATTGAGAGTATTTATAACAGTGCTGTTAATATCAATCTTTATGCTGTCTAGCTTTGTGGGAAATGTGTGTGAAGTTAAGGCAGATACAGAACAGGTACAGACAGTACAGGAAGATTCTAATACAATCCCTGTCAATATTGATGATATCGAAAACATGTCACTTACTAATAAACTGTTAATGCTTATTTTGCTTATACAGTGTGTTTCTTTGGGTGCGTTTGTTGGGTATGTTGTGATTGACAGATTGAGGTAATTATATGTCGTTTGAGAATTTTTTAAATATGCTTATAACTGAAATTGTTCCTATAGGGATAATAATTACAATTGTACCAAGTTTTGTTGCTTTCTGTGTGGTGAAAGCGTGGAAAATTTTTGAAGATATTGTTATGAAGTAGGTGTCTACTCTTTGGAGTTTACATAAATATTATAAGAAGGTAGGTGAAAGATTATGAATTCTGTAGTTGCATTAACTGATGGAGCAAGTTCAAGCGGAATGCCTGAACCTATAAAGAATGCACTTGTTAGCGGTGTCACTACTGCCGGGGATTATGTAATTGACGGTCTTGCCGTTGTAATTCCTGTTGCAATGTCTATTTTTGCAATTAAGTTTGGCATTCGTGTTATTCTTAATCTTTTCCATTCTTTAACTAACGCTTAGTTAGTTTTGTGTGGACGGACAGCGTAAAAACGCTGTCTTGCTAATCACTGGAGTATTAAGATAAAAAACGGTATGAAAGGGAGTTGATTTTAATGGGATATATATTAATCCTGCTTATATTTTTAATATGGAGAAATACAGTAAGTATAAGAAAAGCTGTGTATTTGACAGCATATGGAAATGAGTACAAAAAAGGAATAATAAAAAGAATGTTCATTGCGCTTGCGGATATCCGCAAGGAAGAAAAGGAAGAAAAGAAGAAATTAAGAGAACAGAAAAAACAGGAAAAAGAGACTGAATCAGTTCGGACATCTGAACAGGATTGTACAGAAAGTGAGTGATTATTATATTAGATATGCTTAGACCGGAAGCTGTTGATTTTTTACGGAAAGAGGGTTACAGCGATGAATCTATTAATGGATTTGCTTTTTATCTCTTTATTCGAATAAATTTTCAGTATTTTTATGAATATTTAGTCCGTCCTAGTTTAAATAGTGAACATGTGGAGGGATATGCTGATGAAGATTACTAATTTAATTGTATGTCCTAGATATGTAGGTAAAGAGTGTTTTACTAATCTTTGTCCTGATTATCCTCTTAAAAATGGTTTGGAATGTTCTTGTCGTATATGTTCTTATTACAAAGGGTGTAAAGATTGTAATAACTTTACTTGTGTTCGTCCATTAAGGGATATTTTTGAAAATAAATAGCTTTCTTATGATGTTGTATTATAACTTGCCTAGTGATACAATATTGTAAAGGGGGTGTTATTATTTTTGGTTTATCTAATATCACTGTTTTTTTAGCTTCTATAACTTCATGTTTAATTGTGGGATTGTTTATTTTCCTTTTGGTAAAATTGTTCATGTTTTTATGTAGTAAATTAAAACGGTTGTTAAAAATATTTAATAGTCAATTTGACAGTAGGCAAGATTAATTCTTGCCTACTTTTTTTATTTTGAGGTTTTATATGAAAAAATTTATTTGTTGTTTTTTAGCTATATTTATAGCGTTTTTGTCTGTTTTTGTTTATTGTCCTCTAGGTGTATTTGCAAATGATTCTTATGTTATAAACAAAAATTCTACTGAAAAGACAGCTTTGTCTGCTGATGAGGCTCAAAAAGCTATTGACGCAAATGCAGATATTAAAGGAAAAGACGGGGTTACAATGTTATTATATACTCCTTCTGATAGTTATAATTATACTCTTAAAAGTGGTGCTTTCGTTGCTCATCTTTCCGACTCTCAAGCGAAGGCTATGTTGATGTCAAAAAAATCTTTTCAACAGTATGTTGTTTTATGCTCTGCTTTGATTTCTAATGGTACTGTTTTTCGTGGTTTTTTGACAACTATCGGCATTGCAACTACTGGAGATTCAGCCGCCCTCACTAATATTGTTGATAAGTTTACATGTAATTATAATTATATTGATTCTGTTAATTATGATGAAGATACGCAAACTATTACTATGGATAATTCTAGTGTTGATAAATTAAGGGATGAGATAAAAGAATATTATTATAATTCTATCGGTCTTTGTCAATGGAATTCATCAGGAACTGTTAGAAATGTTATTGATTCACCTGATTTTCGTAAATTTTTTGAATATGAAGAAGATTATCAAGATGCTTTTGGTTTTTCTAATTCCAAATATTGTTTTTTTTCTAAATATGGTGGATATGCTCTTTTTTTTGATGATAAATTTGATTATATGTATTTAAGTAACTCTGAAAAAGTCAATGCTTATTATGATGGATGGCATTATGATTATTATAAAATATTATATCGTGATGGCTCTGATTATTCATCCAAGTTAGTTGGTGACGATAAAAAGGGTCTTTTTGTAAATTATCAATATTCACCTTTGACTAATGTTACTGTTGCGTCTCTTTATTATCACAATTCTTATCCAAAAAGAATGCTTTTATCACCGTCATTTGTTTTGAATAATAGTGGACAAACTACATATGATACTTCTATTTGTTTTTATAGCGCTGATGGTTCACCTCTCCTGTTTTTTAAGAGTTACGCTGCTTATTATGACTTTATTAATGGTGACCACAATGCTTATCTTAGCAGCAAGATTGAAGAAACCGGTAAAGATATATCTTACAGCATTAAAGATTTGAATGAAAATCTTGGTTCAAAGATGGATGAGCTGATTGATTCTATTAATAGCGGTAAAGGGAATATGTCTCAAGAGGAATTGCAAGATACTATTGATAAAGGTTTAGAAAATTTGAATAAAAACACGGAAGATATTAAAGACAATACTAGTGATATTCTTGATGTTTTGAAAAAACAAAATGCTATATTACTTGATATTTTAGGTGTAACAAGCAATATTTACAAGGTTGTAAAAGAGACTGATTCCAAGGATAAAACCTATAATATTAATTATGTTCAGTCTGTATTTAATACTATGTTTAAAGGCTTAAAAAATGCTATTTTGTACGGAAAAAATACTGTCCGCAGTGACGCAAACGAGGATTCAGATGATGTTGATTCTCTTGTATCTGATATCTCGGAAGATGAAAAAAACTTTCATAATGGTTTGTTTGGGCGTTTTCCTTTTTCCGTTCCTTATCAGCTTTTTGACTGGTTACAGGTATTATATGTTGAACCTGTAGCACCTAAGTTTTCATTTTCTTATGCTTATTTATTTGAGGGCTTTAATGTTGATACCAGTAATTTTGATGTTGTTATTGATTTAGGTGATGAAAAATATGCTAAGTGGATTGAACTTGTTCGGAGTGGTGAGAAGTTAAGTTTTATTATCTATATGGCTATTGCTACTTATCACCGTTTTAAAAATGAGGTGTGATTATGAGTACTACTGTTATTGTTTTATTGTGTTCTTTGCTTGCTAATATTATTTTTACAGTATTTTCTTTTATTATACAGGTTGTTCTTATTGTACAGAACTATCTTCCTACTGACCCGTTTGGTGGGTTGTTGGATATTGCAAAAGAACCTTTTTTTGCTTATATGCCTTATGTGAATTATTTTGTTCCTGTAGGGTTTTGTGTTGCGCTAGTATCTGCGTTTGTGTCTGCATATGGTTCATATGTTATTTTTAAGTATTTTAAGAAGATTATATCTTCTGTTTTGGGAAGTAAGTCTATACTGGTTATTTTATCAAATGTTATTAAATAGTTCGGTCGTCCGAACTTTCAAAGGAGTAAATATATGGGTGCTGATTTATATTCAGGTGTTGCGGGTACTGGTAAGAGTTACCATGTTGCGCAAGTTATATATGAAAAGTTAAGAAATGGAATTAATATTATTTCTAATGTTGATATTGATATTACTAAAATCCCCCCTAAAGGTAATAAACCACTGGGGCAATATATCTTTGTCTCTAATAAACAATGGTTATCAAATTCTATACGACAGTATAAAAAAGATTATAGAGGAAATTTAACACCTATTCTTGAACCCTGTACCGATAAATTCAGTTCGATACAGGGCTTAAAGGGGTTTGCTTTAAATTTTCATAAGCGTGACAGTAAAGGACATATTATTTTACATCAAACTATCATGATTTTTGATGAATGTCATAAGATTTGGGAGTCTCGTTCATGGAATAGGATTGACAGACTTGCGTGGATTGATTTTTTAACGCAGTTTCGTAAGTGGGGATATGATTGTATTCTTGTTTCTCAGAGTGAAAATATGATTGATAAGCAGATTCGCGCCTCTGTCATTGAGCATAAGATTATTCATAGGAATGTTTCTAGGTTTAAAAAACTTGGAAAAATTTTAGCTTTGCCTTTTGGTGGAAATTTATTTGCTTGTGTTGAATCTGATTATACTATGTCCTCAAAGTCTGCCGCTAAAATCCGTTCATATTTTATTTTTGGCAGTAATAAATATTTTGATATTTATGATAC
>OGOP01000453.1_pt1 | contig 38179 bp, 33 predicted proteins | sample 1552591 | NCBI WGS metagenome assembly OGOP01 (sample SAMEA2580120, study PRJEB22360) | human gut metagenome | biome: human gut; feature: human-associated habitat; material: faeces | place: Denmark | collected 2008/2010 | reverse complement strand
TATATAATATATATTATATTAAACAGAAAGGCTGAACTGTTTATATGCGTAGAGTGTCGCTCAGTAGAGATTACTACTTTAAACCCGTAAAGATAATACGTGACTTAGTCCATGGATATGTTAATGTAACAAAATTTGATATTAATATATTAGATACTATCCAATTTCAGAGACTTAAAGATATTAAACAATTAACATGTCAGCAAGTTTACCCTTCTGCTCAGCATACAAGATTTGAACATTCATTGGGCGTGCTTGAATTGACTCGAATGGCAATTAAGCATTTAAATAAAAATGGTGTTCTGTATGAATATCCAAATCAAAAAGATCTTTTTGACGATCAAATGGTATTCAATGTTTCTCTTGCTGCGTTATTACACGATATAGGACATTGCCCATTTTCCCACTTGGGAGAAACACAAATTAAAAAAGAGGATGCTTGGAAAAGATTATGTATAAGCCTTCGGAATGGTGTTTTGCCTAAGAAATCATTACTAAAAAAGGTTATTAATGAAAGAAAAACTCCAATAGGTGCTACTCATGAAATATTATCATGTGTTATGATTATAGAAAAACTGAAAAATGTACTGTGTAATTTATCAGAATTTGCTAAAGACGGAGAGCAGACATGTTTGATTTATACTGATTTTGAATTGATAATTCGTTGTATTCTTGGCATTAAATATGATACAGATACTGTCGAGAAATACGAAGAACATAAATTGCATAATGCTTTAATAAGTTTAATCAATTCAAAAAGTATTGATATGGATAAATTGGATTATATAATGCGTGATTCTATAATGACTGGAATTGGAACACCAGTTATTGATACTAAAAGACTTTTTCGAAATATGTACTTGTCAAAACAGTACACACTAGTTTTTACTAGTAAAGCGGTTCCATCACTTCAAAATATGATAGATTCAAGGGATGGATTGTACATGTATGTATACAATCATCAAACATCTGTGTTTATCGATTATATGCATAAATATATTATCAGAAAATTAGATCATAATACATATAGTTTTCTACGTATGATTTATTGTGGTATAGAAAAAGCTACTATAAGTCAAGATGAATTTATAAAATTAGAAAAGGAAAATATGCAGATATCAAGGCTAGCTATGATTCCTAAATCATATGTTTTCTCTATTGATGCAGTAATAGATCAGAATGTATCAGATCGTAATTGGATATCTTTACTTAATATCATACATTATGTTTCAGAACAATATGATATGAGTAATTTAAATAAATACTTGCTTGGAGAGGCAAGTAACATTAATAATTTTAACTTGGATAAATTTAGTTCAAATACGGATGGAAAAATTGATCAGCTATCTAAACAAATAAAATATACTTTTGAACTTATAGATAATTTAAAAAAAAGATTATTACTAAAACCTTGGTGGAAGACTTTAATTGAATTTTCAACTTTTATGCAAAAAAATTTTCAGGATGATAAGGTTAGAGAGTCAGTATGTGAATGGATTTGTTGTGATAATAAAAGTATAGGGAGGTATGCCGATGAAGTAAGATCACAAATTTCTAAACATACTATTTACATATCTAAAAAATTGTATGAAAAGAGTCCTGATTTGGTGATTCCTTTATGTGATGATGGTGTCTTTATTGCTGATAGACAAACACGTTTTTTTGATCCTGAAACTATTGATAATATAGATATTGCACTAAAAACCAATGACTTTTCTGGAAATATCGAGGATGTAAAAAATCAAACTCAACAATATTATGTGAAAACATTAACTAATATAATCCCTCAAAAAAATTATTCTGCTATTTATGCGAAAAATAGTTTTTATGTTTATTCAAAACCATTATTTAATCATAGAGGTGAAAAAATTGAGAATGTAAAGTATTATAAGATGATTGAAAATATTTTTGTTTTTACTGCCACTGAGATGGTCTTAAGGGGAGATCATATTTTTGCAAGAAATTTTAATGAGCAAAATTATGAGATTAAGAATGAAAATGAAAACAAATCAATGAATGAGTTTTATGAGAAATTTTTAAAACAACTTGATTTTTGATATTAGCGAAGAGGAAGATGATTAAGTGAATATATTTTTTAAATATTCAGGAATTATTGGAACATCCTTATTTTCTATTTTTAATATTTTTTGGTTGATTTTTAGTGATGTTATCAATATAGAAAATGAACTTTCTAAAATTTCATGTATTGTTGTCTTGATTACTATTGGAATCATAATTATTATTGCTATGATATATAATATTACATATAATAGTAGCAAAAAACATAGATTGCCTATCAATACAGAAAAATTTCATGATTTTTTTAAAAAATGGTATTCAAAATCGGGTCAATTACATATTGTTTGTGATGATTTGAATTGGATTAATGAGGATGTACTAAATGTTTTAAAATCCAAGAGCCAATCAAGTGAATTATTTTTGCATTTAGAAGATCCAGATAAAGATAATAATGCAATGATATTAAAAAGTTTGGGAGCAAAAACAAGTAAAGTTCCTAATTATATAATAGATAATTATAGCTTTTCCTATGTTAATTATATGGGTAACTCATTTAATATAATATTAAGAGAAAAAAAGAGAGACAATAATAATTATATCTATTTTGATGAAATGAAAACTGAATCATTACAATTTAATTTAATTAAATCTATTGTAGAAAGAAATGAGGCTCATGATGCAAATAAGTAGGAAAAACTATAATTTAATTAATCATATGATTGCTGAATCTTGGAATAAAAATGTTTACATAAGAGCTGAAGATATAATTAATGGAACTGATAAAAGCTATGTTAATGTCATTGAACCTTGGGTAATTAATGAAGTATTAAGGTACACGAATCAAAAAAGTAAGATACTTGATATTGGTTGTGGATGTGGATATCTGACTAACTCTATTTATAATATGGAACGCACTAATATTGAGGGCATAGATATATCAGAAAACTCAATTAATTATGCAAAAAAGATGTTTCCGAACATTTATTTTAGCTGCCAAGATGTATGTTTGCTTGAAACGAATAACATCTATGATCTTTGTATTTCTGTTATGGTATTGAATAATTTGCCTGATATAAGACTTTTTTTCTGTAATATTTATAAATTATTAAATAAAAATGGAAGGGTAATTATTACTATACCACATCCATGCTTCTGGCCCGATAGACATGTAAAAAATAAAGGATTTGACTATATGGTTGAACGTGATTATAGAATATCTTTTGCAACAAAAGGAAGAAAAGATTACCTTGCACCGATAAGTTATTTTCACAGACCTGTTGAAATTTATGCAAGCAGTATTAAAGAATTTGGCTTCAAAATTGAAAAAGTTGTAGAGCTTTTAGAAGAAAAGAATCAATCAAATCCTGATATTTTGGGAATTGTTTTATCAAAGTGAAATTCAATATAATGTTAAAGAGATTACAACATATTTGAATAGTATGAAAGCTAATAATATGAAGTATTTTTTTATCGGTAATAAGTGTATTCCCCTATACTCGCCAGAGCGCATGACTGTTAATCATGATGTCACTGGTTCGAGCCCAGTTGGGGGAGCCAAAAGACAGTAGATATTGTATCTACTGTCTTTTTTTATACCATATTTTGTGTCCAGTAATTTCATTATAAGAAATCTTCTTAATTTTGGCTCATTCATAAGTCAGTTTACAGTCGTATGACTGTAAATCAAATTTATTATTTCTAATAACTTTGGATGTTTTATTTTATATATGAGTGTGGTATAATTAGTTTTAAAAATTAGAATTTGTTGAGATGGGTAAATTCCTATTTTGTGAGGTGACACAGATGAGCGATAAAGAGATTGTTATTAATGATATAGATGCTGGAAATAGTTTTAATTGGGGAAAAACATCTAAAGATTATGCTAAGTATAGAGATATTTATCCTGAGGAATTTTATCAATATATAATAAATCTTGGGCTGTGTAAAGATGGACAGAAATGTCTGGATATCGGAACTGGGACAGGAGTTTTACCAAGGAATATGTATCAATATGGTGCAGAATGGATTGGTACAGATATTTCAGAAAATCAGATTAGTGAAGCTAAAGAACTTGCTGATGAAGCTGGAATATATATAGATTTTTATACCTGTGATGCTAAGGATGTTGATTTGGACAATGCGTCACTTGATGTGATTACTGCATGTCAATGTATCTGGTATCTTAATCATAAAATCACAGCAAAAAAGTTTTCAGAAATACTAAAAGCTAACGGTAGTTTTTTGATTTTATATATGGGATGGTTACCTTTTGAAGATGAGATTGCAGGTAAAAGTGAAGAACTTATTTTAAAATACAATCCTCAGTGGACAGGATGTGGTGATACAGTTCATCCAGTATGGGTTCCTGAGGAGTATTTGAATTATTTTAAAATAGAAAAACAGGAAGAATTCAGGGTGGATATTCCGTTCACAAGAGATAGCTGGAATGGGAGAATGCGTGCTTGTAGAGGAACGGGTGCTTCTATGACTTCTGAAACATTTACTGCTTGGGAAGATGAACATGTAAAAATGCTTGAAGAATATCCAGAAAAGTTTTTGATAAAGCACTATATTTCAATAGTATGGCTTAGAAAAAAGTGATAGGGCTTGATATAGAAATTCAAATTTTCGTGGCCAAAGGAGAATGATAGATTGAAGTATATAGAGTACGAAAAAGAGAATAGCGAAGTAATTATGATGCTTCATGGCGGAGGTCTATCATGGTGGAACTATAGAAAAGAAGCAGAATTATTGTGTGATGAGTATCATATTATTTGGCTCTATGTTAATAGTTGGGGGAACAGAAAAAAGGTTCTGTGTTAATGATTTTGGAAAACCGTAAAAAGAAAAGGCCCTGCGTTAATGGTCGGGGGGATAAGGCAAGAATTTTCTATTACGACATCTACGCCTGTAATTGTACAGAACTGTTATGTTTTGACGATTATGTTCTACAAGCTTATAATCTATCCATACCGGATTTTAATTTCAAAGTTATTGTAAGCGTTAACAACTTCATAACCTTATAATCTATCCATACCGGATTTTAAATGATTATTTTGCGAATATTACATATATATGTTTACATAATAATTGAGAGGTGTGAATATATGAGTTTGATAAGTATGCGAAATATTGTTAAAGAGTATAGGGTGGGTGAAACAAGACTAAGGGCACTCGACAATGTAAGCTTAGACATTGAGCAGGGTGAGTTTGTGGCCATAGTAGGGCAGTCGGGCTCAGGAAAGTCTACCCTAATGAATATACTGGGCTGTTTAGACATGCCGGATAAGGGTAAATATACGCTGAATGGAAATGACATTTTTACAGAAAAGGAAGGCAGATTAAGCAAAATAAGGAACAGAGAAATAGGCTTTATTTTTCAAAGCTTCAATTTGATTGCTTCACTTTCGGCTATTGAAAATGTAGAGCTTCCGTTAATATACAGGGGAATAAAGAAGAATAAACGCAAGCATTTGGCGGAGCGTGCTTTGGCTTTGGTTGACTTAGAAAGCAGGGCAAAGCATCTGCCGGGGCAGCTTTCGGGTGGGCAGCAGCAAAGAGTGGCTATTGCAAGGGCTATTGCATCGTCGCCGCCGCTGATATTGGCAGATGAGCCAACAGGTAATTTAGATGTTAGCTCAGGCAGTGAAATTATGAATATTCTTTCTAGGCTTCACAGCCGGGGCAAGACTATTATTATGATAACCCATGACAACACCATAGCCCACCGAGTTCCCAGAAGGGTTGAAATAAGCGACGGAAAACTGGTTTAAGCAGTAAGCGGCAGTGTGAAATACAGGCAAAATACATCAAAAATATGACCGATAATGAAAATTGTCAGTTTGAATTAAAGTATAAAAATCGCTCTTAAAACCTTGTGCTAAATGAATAAAATAAATAAATTAAAAGTATAAGAAACCTCTAAAGAATTTTATATTTTTGACTAATATACTAAAAACAGGATGTCAAAAGCCCCTAAACAGGCGGTTTGTTTATGACTATTGTATAAATAAAATGGGCTATTTTTGTTGACATTCACAAAATTAGTGCTATAATATAATCAGCAGGAAAAAAGAACCTGCTAAAGTTTAGATCCGAAATGAGATTACCAAGTCCAGAGTAGGCACGAATTATTTTAGAGGAGGAATTTTTTTATGACACCTATGATTCAACTTCATGACATTGATGTTACTGAATTCCTTGCCGTGCTTGATACATGTCAGGGCAATGTATTTTTGGTAACAAGAGAGGGCGACCATCTAAACCTAAAGAGTAAGCTTTGCCAGTTGGTTGGCTTAACACAGCTTATTGAGGGTGGTAAAATTGCTGAGGCTTACATCATTTGTGAAAATCCTGAAGATGAAGCTAAGCTGTTCAGATTTAACCTGTTTAAAGACACAGGCGACGCTGAAACTAAATAAGAGTTTAATTGTTTTAGTATAGCTGAATAAACAGCTACAGAAGATCCTGCACCGTTGGTAGTGCAGGATTTTTTTTGTTTTTGTGAATAATTATATATAGTCAACACAAATTATACTTGTAAATTCCTTTTTTGGAGGCATTAAAATGAAAACAAGGGCAAAGGTGCGGTTAATAAGCTATATTGCGGCGGCTGTAGCAATTATTCTGGGAGCAGGCATAGTAGGCTACAACCTTGCAAATACCTACAAAACAACTATTCAGTATTCATACCACAGGTCGCTCAGTCAGCTGTCGGACTATTTTTCTTCTATTAAAAATACCCTGCAAAAGGGTGAGTATGCAAATACACAGCCACAGCAGTATGGGCTGGCTTCTAAGCTTATGGTAGAGGCAGAGGGGGCTAAAAACGCACTTAGTCAGCTGCCTGTATCCCAACAGGACAGCGAGGGAATACAAAAGTATCTTACACAGGTTTCGGACTTTTCTTCGTTTTGCATAGGTATGTTGTCACGCAATAACACACTAAGCGACAAAAACAAGGAGGCTTTAAATAAATTGGCAGAATACGCCGACAAGGTAGCCCCTCAGGTAGAGGAGCTGTCAGCTAAATTTATAGACGGTACGGAGCATATAGGCAGGCTTAACGCACTGCAGGGCAACCTTGAGCAAACACAGCAAGGCAGTGACAAAACCCCTTTTGACAACAGCTTTTTGACAATCAGCGAAAGCTTTGCTGACTATCCTGCCTTAATATATGACGGCCCCTTTTCAGACAGTGTACAGAGGAAAACTCCCAAGCTTACGGAAAATGCACAGGGCTGCTCTGTACAGCAGGCACAGAAAGCCTTTGCCGATTTTGTTGACAAGGATACAGATGATGTAAAATATAAAGAAACACGAAAGGGAAATTTGCCTGTATATGTTTTTGAGGGAGATAACCTTTACGGCACTGTAACGGTAAAGGGCTGCTATGTTTGCGAAATGTACTACACAAATACAGGCACAGACAACAAGTATGTTTATAAACAGCTTTTGCCAAAGGCACAGGATTTTTTGAAGCGGCAAAAAATAGATAATATGACCGAAAGCTATTATATTATTGAAAATGGTGTGTGTACAATAAACTTTGCATATTCAGAAAAGGAAACCACCTGCTACGGCGACCTTATTAAGGTTGGAGTGTCTACACAAACCGGCACTGTGGTAAGCTTCAATGCAGAGGGCTATATTATGAACCATACACAGCGTAATCTAAAAGGAATGAAGCTGTCTGTAAATCAGGCTAAAAACAGCGTAAGCGGAAGGTTAAACATTATAGACGGTAAAAAAGCCCTTATTCCACTGTCAACAGGAAAAGAGGTTCAGTGCTACGAATATACCTGCAAGGGCAAAAATGACGAAACAGTCCTTGTATATATAAACGGCAATACCGGTCTGGAGGAGCAAATTTTCATTCTCATAGAAAATGACAACGGCATTTTGGTTGTGTAGGATGCGGCGGTGCCTGTAAAAGCAAAAAATTCTCCAATCCGCTTCAATAAGGTATTCAATACCTATTGCAGGGGGATTGGAGAATTTAATGTAAATAATTATCCGATTAACCGTATATAAAGCGGCTTTATTATTAATAGCAGTTCCAGCGGTATGTCATACCGTACTTGTTGTCGCTGCCATCTCTTACATAATCGCCGTAGCAGAACACCTCAAGCTCGTCAATTCGTCTGTACAGCAAGCCCCATACGCAGCCGCCTGCGTGGTGCCACTGTATCAGTTCAGACCGAAGTGCCTTTTTGTTGACATAATTCATATCTCTTACGCCATTGTGCCAACAATTTTTCAAAATTCCCGAAACATCGCTGTCGTTCAGTACACCCGGGCCTAGATTGTAAACAAGCATTACAAGTGCGTCAAACTGTTGTTGGTTAAATTTAATGCTGTTAGATGTCATAAAGTTGTTTACAGCTGATGAATATACGCTGTCGTTCATGGTTTTTACCATAAACGCAAAGGCCTCTTCCTTTGACATATTGTTGTAGAATGCGTCGCCGTTTCTTACAACATATCCGTAGCCAACAGTCGGTGTGTCATAAACTAACGGATCGTCTGTAACTGAGCTTAAGAAGCCCTCGTATGATGAGTTAAGGGCTAAAATATCGTTGCTTGGTCTACGTTCGCTGTAGGAGGTGGTCTTTGCTGATGTAACATTTGTTACAAAAACAGTGCTTTTGCCGCCCGCACAGGTGCTGTATTTTCCGCAGTTTTTGTACATTGAATAGGCTGTTACAGGGTATTCACCGGCTGAGCTAAAGGTGTAGTAGCCCTTCCAAATGTATCTGTTGCCGGAGCTGTTTAGTGATTTTTTTGTGGCAAAAACGGTTTTTGTAGTTTTGCCTATCTTAATATTAAACTTTACAGCAGTTCGCTGCTTGTCTGTAATGGCAATAAGCTCAACCTTTTGATTTTTTGAAGCTGAATTAGGAGATGAATAGCTGAAACGAACAGGCTCCGAGCCGACTACCGTAATTGCACAGGTGCGTTTTGAGCCTTTGTAATTAGCGGTAATAATTGCTACACCCTGTTTTTTAGCTGTAACAAATCCGTTTGAATTTACTGTACAAACGCTTTTGTCAGATGAGCTGAAGCTTGAACCGGTTGATTTTAGATAAACGGTCTTTCCGTTGTTAAGTGTATATGAAGAATAAGGAACATATGTATCTGACGAATAGGAGGAAACGGTAATTTTGCAGGTTTTCTTTGTTGAGCCTGCCGCAACTGTAATTTTAGCAGTTCCTGCACCAACGCCTGTAACAATTCCGTTGCTGCTTACCTTGGCAACAGATGTGTTGGAGGATGAGTAGGTAACGCCTGTAGAAGGGGAGGTGGTCGCCTTAATGTAGCTGTGGTTTCCTTTTAGAATTGATGTTGATGTTGCAGAAATGTTTAACGCTACGCTCTTTGTTTTTACCGTAACTGTACATTTTGCGGTTTTACCGTTGTAGGTTTTGAAGGTTACTACTGTTGAGCCGGCCTTTTTGGCTTTAACCAAAATCTTGTTGCCGTTTACCAATGACGCCGAGGCTATATTGCTGTTGCTTGATGAAACGGTGTATGAGCCTGAATAGCTGCCCGAGGACAATTTAGAGGTAAGCGTAGCTGCCTTGCCAATCTCAAGTGACGCTGAGGTTTGACTAAGGGTTACCGAGCTTGGTGCGTTTTTTACAATAACCTTTGCAGTTGTTTTAACACCATTGTACGCCTTGCAGGTAATGGTATATGTGCCGGCCTTTTTTGCTGTTACAAGGCCGCCTGCCATGGTTACAGGTGCACCGGAGGCGTCGCTGGTATAATAGTGCCTTTGGTAAGAGCCCGCACCGGCGTTCAGCGTGCTGCCAAAGTCGTGTGTTTCACCTACGCCAAGTGTAACGGCGGCAGTGTCCAGCTTTATAGATTTTGGAGCCGGCTTAACCGTAAACTCCGCTATTGCTTTTGTTCCGCTGAGGGCTCTGCAGCATACTATAGCTTTGCCGGGTTCTCTGCATTCTATTGTGCCGTCGGAGGATACCCTGATTACACAGCTGTTTGAGGTTGACCAGATTTTCTTGCTGTCGGCACCAAAGTTTGGCCTTAGCTTATAAATTTCGCCAACTCCGAAAATTGCACCGTTTGGTGTAATTTTTGCAGTTGACGAAGCTGTGCTTGCCACTGTAATTGCCGCTTTGGTAGTGTTTTTCTCATAATTAACCGCACCTGCCGCCGGAAAAGCCGTAACCAGCATTGCACTTACACAGGCAGAGGCGATTATTTTTTTTAGCACTGAATGTAATGCCATAATATTCCTCCTAAAAATAACAAAATTGTCATATTATCATTATAAGCTTTCTTAACAAAGATTTCAAGTTTGTAACCATTTAGTTCAAAGATTGTTTACATTTTAAGTCAGCTTTTTAGAAAAAATGTACAAATTATTTGATGTATTATAGTTAAATAGTCACAGCCATAAAACAGATATAAAAATTTTTAAGCCCATATGCAATATGCTCTGCTTTGCTGACGCATCAGACGACACCCCTAAGCATAACATTTGCACTGAATAATCCGTCGGAATATACAAACCGGCAATAGCCGCCATTCTTTTCTGCTATATGGCGTACCGACTCAATTCCGATACCGTTGCCGGAATGCTTAGAGGATTGAAAAATACCGTTTTTCTCTTTTGGTATGTGGTCAAATGTGTTTTCAACTGTAATTACCACAACATTTTCGGAATGAAGGTAGGCCTGTACCTTTATTTTTCTTTTTGCCTTTTTTGTACAAAGGCTTGCCTCCAGTGCATTTTCCATTAGGTTTGACAGTACCAGACATATGTCTATGTCCGACACAGGCAGCTTGTACGGCAGGTTTAATTCGGCAGTATATGGAATGTCGTTTTCCTTGTAGCGTAGACAGTAGTGAGAGGCTACACTGTCTACAGCCGGGTTATCGCACAGCTGCAGCTCGGAGGCGGGAATGCTTTCACGAGCTTGTGCAAGGTAGCTGTTAAGCTCTGCCCACTCCTTACGATTAACTAAAGCGGTTATTACAGAAAAATGGTGACGCATATCGTGTCGGGCCTGTTTTGTTTCCTCAATGGAATTACACAGCCTGTCATACTGGGCTTGCTGTAAAGAAAGGAACTGATTTTCCTGCCGCAGACGGTCATTTTTATTAAGACTTTTTGCCATAAAATAAAACAGAACATAGAAAAGAATTAAAATTGCCAAGAAGGTTATGCCTATTAAAATATATCCTTGTGAAATGCGGCCCTGATGCAGTATATCGGGGTGTATGGGAATCATAAATAAATTCAGAGCTATAAAAACACAGGGCAGCAGCCAAAAAACATACCATGTCTGTACAATGCCGTCGTTGTCAATCAGTTCGGCTGCAGGGTGGACTGCAGGGTACCATGCAAGAAGAACAAACGCCCAGCAAAACAAATTGTAGCTTACCACAGCGCTTAGGCTGAACCAAGGCTCGGTATTGTACGGAGTTATAATTGAATCAATAGCTCTTGTAATGCTGCCCAGGCAGGAGTAAATGGCACATATTGCTAAAATTACACTTATAGATTTCCAGTGGGATATGTTAAGGGTTGCACAGTATGCAAGGCTTAGAGCTATTACTATAGGTATAGCTGCCCACAGTGCCTGTGCTTTTAACAGAAAGCTTACAAGCCCTCCCAAAATACACAGAAGAATTAATACAGGCATACCTACTGCCGCAAGGCGGCTAACCTTAACCTTTAAATGATGCTTCATTGGAAAATATGCAAGAAGCACGCCGGGAATTATAGCTAATAATTCAACAATAGGGCGGAGAACATTAAGCATTATACCTGCCCCCTTTTAAAAAGAAAGTCGCCAAAAACCGCACGGGCGTTTTTTGCAGTGTTACGGCTGACAGCGATTTTTTCCTTGTTATCCAGTGTAAAAGCAGTGCCGTCATAGTCCTTTGCATGCTCAAGGTTAATAATTATTCCTCGGTTACATACAAAAAACCGTTCGTCACCGTTAAGCTCTGCGGTAAAATCCGAAAAGGTTTTTCTGGTTACTGTTGTTTTGCCGCTGACAGTATGTATATGAATACAGTGCTTATAATGCTCTGCATATAAAATATCGCACAGTCGTATTCTGTCTGTTCCGCCTACAACCCGCACATTTAAATACTTGTCCGGTACAGGCAGTCTGCTTACAATTTCGTCTATAATTTCTGACAGTTCGTTTTCTGTATATGGCTTTACAAGGTATTGAAAAGCACGAACACGAAAGCCCTCCAGTGCGTGCTCTGTTGAGGTGGTTGTTAATACAATTAAGCAGTTTTTATCAAAGCTCCGCAGCTTTTTTGAAATATCAATGCCGTTTTCGCTGCCCATATAAATATCCATAAAAACAAGTGCAAATTTATTTTGCTTGGCGGCTGTTAAAAACGGTTCGCCGCTGTTATATTCAAAAATTTCTGCACTTATTGCGTGACATTCCAGTCCGGCAGATACTTTTTGGTGCAGTTCCTTTCGTTCTGACTCTACATCATCAACAATGGCTATACGCATTGCTATACCTCCCAAGTAATTCCTTTATTTATATTGTAGCATATTTTTGCGGAAAAGTCCTATGCTTATTACCGTTTAGGACGGTTTTTTACCGTTTGTGCAAACCGTGTGGCAAATGTTCCCAAAATGTTCTATAATAATATGTCTAATAGGGGTATATAGGGTACTGTGCTTTTGCCGGTAAATAAAAATTACCGAAATAAAGAGAATGTACAGAATTACCCCAAAATTAAAAAGAGGAGGTACATAATATGAAAATTTTCAATTCGATTATAGGTGTACTGTCAATTTTAAGCGGTGTGTACTGCATTTTTTATCCCGGCTTAACATTTATAAACAGCGGCTGGATTGTTGCTGCTTTGCTTGGAGTGTGGGGTATATTTTCAATTGTTGATTATGTGGCAAACCGCAAAAATGCACAAAAAAACAAAAGCGAAGCCGCAATGGGTGCTGTAGGCCTTGTTGTGGGTATTTTGGCAGCTGTAATCTCAATCCTTGCATTATTTACTCCGGCTGTCAGAGCAATGCTGGATATTACCATTTTAGGCGTATTTGCGGGCTGGCTGATTATTGACGGTATATCCTCTATAATCTCAGCTGTAAAAGCTAAGGGTATGGGCGGAAAATTGTGGATAGTTTCTCTGATTTGCGGAATTGTTGTTACACTGGCAGGAATTTACGGAATTTTCCATTTGCTTTTCATCGCTCAAACCATAGGCTTGCTTATCGGAATACTTCTTATGGTGTACGGAATAGGTCTGATATTATCTGTTTTCCAAAAAACAGGTGAATAATTAATTTTAAGCCGTGTAGGTTGACATTTCTTTAATAAACTTAAATAAAGCCACGCAAAATTTTTGAGTACTTTTTAGTAGCTCAAGTTCTGCGTGGCTTTACTTTTTACTTGCCCTAATATAACGCCTAATTATTTTTGGCGGTGAATTTTTATTGTTTGTTATAAATCTTTATCGGTAAACTTTACCGAAATGTCCCCGTTAGAAGTAACAACATTTAATTTTTTCACTGAATTTGTTATTTGAGAATTATATACCTCAAGTGAATTGTTACCTAATGAGGTAGACGAGGTTGTATTATAATCCGAAGGTTTTCCTATAATATTGCCTGATATATAGCCGTTTGCGGATTCAAGGGAAATATTGTTTGACACTATATTTTTAACCTCTATACTGCCATTTGAGGTGTTCACATTAATTGCGTTTCTTGCACCTGTATTTGAAACATTAACTTTACCGTTAGAGCTTTCAATGTCCAAAGTATGGCACCTTGTTTTATCCGCTTTAAAGTATCCGTTAGAAATTGTTGTCTTTAAATTCCCGTAAACATTATCAATGTTAGACAAGCTTATACTGCCGTTGGAAACTTCTGCATCAATGTTTCCTATGTTAATGTCCGAAATACTAACATTGCCGTTTGCAAGGTATACATTAATTTTAGGCAGGTTTTCGCTCGGCTCATCTGAAGTGTCACTTAATGAAAAAAGCCATTCTGTAAGTGTATCTGAATGATTGTCAGAGGCTTTATCGGAGGTGTTGAGCCATAGGGATTTATCCGGAATTTCAATTACCGTATTGAGCTCCAGACGACCTATGCCGTGGAAACAGCCCTTTTCCCAGAAAGACCAAATGTTATTCAAATTGTCCGTTAAACACAGCTCTTTTTCTTCTGTAGTAACGGATGACGGGCAGCAGTCGCTTGTATAATATGTTATTTTTATTTTTTCAGATGGTGATTTTTTTACAATTATTCAGCCGGAGCCTTTAAACCTGAATTTGCATAATTTCCGTTTTTCAGGTATGTTCTGTCGCCGAACAACTCGGCAAGTTCCTCCATTGCAGTTTTTAAAGCCTCTTTTTTTACTTCACCTAAAACAAATTTGGTTGTATCAAAAGAAAATCCGTTGCTCATTTTTTCCTCCATATCATATTTCATTTACAATGGATATTGAGTTGATTGTACTGTCCTCATTATACCAGAAAGAAATATATGTATTATCATTGCTGTCCATTCTGTAATATAATACTCCGCTTCCGTCATCAAAAGTTTTTATTCTCGAAGGCTCTCCGAATTTGCTCAGTATTTCCCCCTTTTTACTTTTTCCGCTTATACCGTCAATTTCGACCAGACCGGCATATTCTTCTTTTAAAAAAGTATAATCTAAAGAGGACGCAACAATTTCATCGGGAGTGATGTTTTCCTTATAATTACTTATATTCATGCTTGAAACTTTTTTACCATTTAACAATAAAGTACCGTATTCATATGTATTGCCGTCTTTTTCATATACTGACACATCATCATCAAACGAAAACCCTTCCGGCAAATCGCTTTGTTTATAAGGTATCTTCATTGGTTTTCCGTTGAGCGTAACCTTATCAAGCATCTGTAAAACCTTGGTGTCATTGTCATCTGAATAACCCGAACCGTTTTCCTGCGAAACCTGAGAAACTGAACTTGTATCTGAAACAGAGCCGTTTCCGCCTGCACATCCTGCCATGCCCGCAGCCATAGATAAAGTAAGTACCGCTGTAATTATAATTGTTCTTATTTTCATAATAATAAACCTCCATTTGTATCTTGTTACATATTTTAACATAACACTGTCGTGATTACAATTCATATAATGCAGCAAAATGTCAAAATAAGGCAATCCTATATGTATGTTTTTACTATTATATTCTATTATGTAGCAATGTTTGGTCAACTCCGCATAACGGTAAAACAGTTACATAAATCAGACAAAATAAAAAACGCAAAGAAATCCCTGCGTTTATCCTGATATTCAGCCGGAGCCTTTAAACCTGAATTTGCATAATTTCCGTTTTTCAGGTATGTTCTGTCGCCGAACAACTCGGCAATCTCCTCCATTGCAGTTTTTAAAGCCTCTTTTTTTACTTCACCTAAAACAAATTTTGTTGTATCAAAAACGAAATTGTTATCCATATAAATCTCCAATTAATTAAATGTTTTTAATCATTATTGTACTAATGATATTATCTTTGGTAAACCAGAATTCAACATATGAGTTATCATTATTGTTCGTTTCATAAGTTATTATTTCACTTCCTGTATCAAGAGTTTCTCTGTTTGTAGGTTCTCCAAATTTACTTAATACATCTTCTTTTTTATTTTTACCTGATATATCATCAACCTTAATTATTTCACTTACACTTTCATTGTCAAGATAAGAATATGATATCATATCGACAATGAAATCTTCAGTTTTTTGACCTTCAGCATACTCAAACAAAGATACTGTTGTAATCATTTTGTTATTATATAACAAATCAGTATAGGCATATGTGTTTCCGTCTTTTTCGTAAACACTAACATCATTTTTATCAAAACTATATCCTTCCCCTAAATCACTCAATTTAAATGGAAGAACAACTGGTTTTCCGTTGAGCGTGACCTTATCAAGCATCTGTAAGACCTTGGTGTCATTGTCATCTGAATACCCCGAACCGTTTTCCTGCGAAACCTGAGAAACTGAACTTGTATCCGAAACAGAGCCGTTTCCGCCTGCACATCCTGCCATGCCCGCAACCATAGATAAAGTAAGTACCGCTGTAATTATAATTGTTCTTATTTTCATAATAATAAACCTCCATTTGTATCTTGTTACATATTTTAACATAACACTGTCGTGATTACAATTCATATAATGCAGCAAAATGTCAAAATAAGGCAATCCTATATGTATGTTTTTACTATTATATTCTATTATGTAGCAATGTTTGGTCAACACCGCATAACGGCAAAACAGTTACATAAATCAGATTAAAGTTTATATTCAATATATTTGCGAAAGATTACTTACCTATTCTTTGTTTATAGTTATGCAGATTTTGAATATATGCAATCGGCTATAGTAAATCCTGACAAAACCTCCGAAAAGTTAGTAATAACTTTCAAATTGAAATTAGCTTTTTATTCAGTTTTGAATCTATAATATACAAATCCTTCCTTATAATTATTATATTGTTCTTGACAGTTGCATTCGCTTGGACATTTTCTGATTACAATAGGCACATTGATTCCGTTATCTTTTAAAGCATTTTCAAACGCACAATACGCAGGATTAAAATACTTTTCCAGACTTTCACCGGGATAATCTACGATAATTTTAGTTAGTTACTTAAAAGAAAGGGTTTCTCTAATATTTCTTACAGTAATAAATGTAATAGATAATAGTCTGTTTATTCCTAAACAGTATTAAAAAATAATTTAAAAAGCCACACAAAAGCTTTGGGTATTTTCACCTAAGCTTCTGTGTGGCTTTGTTTTGCATTAAAGCATTTGTAGCGGTTATAAGCTTGTTAAAGAATATTTCTTTTTATCGTAAAATACCCTTAGAAAACCATTGTAAGCTAAAACTTACCTCGTGTAAATTACACCACATATTTAGCGTACAAATATAACTTTTTCAACTGTTATTATGAAGTGGTGCCGTTATTATGTTATTATAATTTTGAACCTTTTGTTATTCTGATTCGTATATATTATGAAAGCTTTCAATTAAGTAACAGGAGAGGGGGAGATAAGGTTGTACGAGGATTATGAGGATTATATAGCACATTACAGCAAAGATTTAACAAGACTGTGCATCTCTTTGTGCGGCAATGTCAGTGATGCCGACGACTTGTTTCAGGAAACTTGGTATAAGGCTATAAAAAATTTTTCAAAGTATAAAAAGGACAAGCCTTTTGATAAGTGGCTGTTTGCTATATGCGTAAATACATACAAGGACAACCTAAGGCTGTCATACAACAAAAAAAGATACCTTTTTAGAACCGAGGAGGAAGAAAAAGCCTTTTTAAACTCGGTTACTTACGGTGAGCATGAACAAGCCGAAGAATATCTTCAACTGCATAGGGCTATTGCGACTTTATCTAAGAAACTAAGAATTACATTAACGCTGTTTTATTTTAAGGACTACACAGTAAAGGAAATTTCAGAGATTTTAAATATTCCCGAGGGCACTGTGAAGTCACGCCTAAATACAGCACGCAGGATAATTAAAAGGAGGCTTGAAAATGAAAAATAGATTTAATGATGAACAGCTTGATGAAATGTTTAAGACATATTATTCACGAAAAGCTCCGTACACTTTTAGGGTAAAAGCCGCCCCAACCAATAAAAGCAGGCATGGGCACCGTAATGCCGTTAAGTACGCTTTGTCTGTGGTGTGTGTTCTGCTGGTTGTTTTCACTTTTGGTTTTGCATTTAATGGCAGCTTTGTCAACAAATTTGTAAATAACAATGCAGGTACGGAGCCTGCCAAGCCGGCAGTAAAATATGACGACAGCTTTATTATAAAAGCATATACAGCTGAAATTTCGGACAAATACAGCAGTGCACAAAGCATCGGCAAAGAAAAATCTGTTGTGCGTGGCGGTGTGTATGAGGTTAATCAATATTTCTACTTCAACAGCGATAACATTTATGTCCTTTCTACTACCAACGCCGAAGCCTATCCCGAAAGTGAAACGGACTATACAATGGCGGTTTATCCTAAAATTGTAGGCTACCATGTTGCACTGGACATTTACGGAGAAAATATTGAAAGCTTTGACATTAGCTCTAACAGGGGTAGGTTTAACTATTCAGAGTATAACCGAGAGCTTGAAAGTGAAATTGATTTTGATATTACACCGGAAATTATTGCGAGGATGTATGACAATGAACACCACGACGGCAGCTATGATTATTATAACAGTCAGAAAAACATTAAGTACAGCCACAAAAAAACCTTGTTTTGGTACCCTGACATTGATTCAATAAACAATGCCGTTGACAGTTACGCAAAAGAAACCGCCGGCATTACATATGATGATATTTATGAAACCTGTAAAAAATCTGATTTTGATAAATACTACAACGCCCAAAAGGAATTTTTTGAAAAAAACAGCCTAAACGAATTGGTAAAGGACAGCATTAACATAACTATTCATTATAAAGATAAATCAACTAAAACAGTGGCGGTTAATGTTTCGCTTAATGATAAAGGTGACTTTGTTTTAAACTATGAGTAAGAGGCAAAAACGATAAAAAATTATGGGATAATTTTAAAGCAGCTCCGGCTGATACCACAAAGCTAAATTACAGCAAATTGCACATTGTATTGCTTTGCTTAGATGTATATTTACTGCCACCTGTACAATACGGTTGTGCAGGTATTGTATACCTTTGTAGTACAAAATCAGCCAATATTACAAACCTCTGCTGAATGATATATGAAATATAAAAATTAACCGCTACAGTATATGTTATTTACAAATTTGGCATAAATGGTTATAATTCTATATATGAATTATAAAGAGGGAAAGGTGATATGTGTGGAGCTAGTGTACAACACCTTTTGGGTTTTTACAGTCTTTTCTATACTGGGCTGGGTATTTGATACTGTGGCGGATTCGCTTACTAACGGCAGAATGGTAAACCGAGGCCTGCTGGTTGGGCCCTTTTGTCCCACATACGGCATACTTTGTGCCGGAGCATATATATTAAATGTGTTTTTATGCAAGGATGTATTTTTTGTACAGCTTGGGCTTTATACCCTGCTGTGTACGGTGGTTATACTGTGTATGAACGCATTTTTAGACAAAGCCTTCAATATTAAAATATGGGATTTTTCGGGTGATTACTTTAATTATAAGGGCTACATAAGCCTGCCGGGGGTGGTGCTTGGCGGTTTTATACTTTCCGTTATTACTTCGCAAATGGACGGTATTATTGTAATGCTGGTAAAGGAAATTCCACCGTTGATAAACTTTATTGTGATGATTTCGGTTTTGACTGTTATGCTGCTTGATTTTGTATTTTCAACCCTTATTATGCTGGGGTACAGAAAAAAGGAAAAGGGCATAGCAAAGGTATTAATAACGGTTGAAGAAAAGGCAAGCAGGGTAATTGAAAGAAAAACGCAGGAATCAAAATTAAGCCGAGTATTAAACAGAATACTATATTTTATAGAGGAGCTTTTTGCAAAAGTCCGCCGACTGTTCAGACGGCTTAAAAACTATTTTCTGGGAGGAAACTCCGTTTTTACAAGAAGATTTGTTAAGGCGTATAAAGATATTATGGCTACCGAGGGCGGCGAAAAGCTGCAAAGCAGCGCCCAAAAGCACTACGACCTTAATATGAAGGAGTACGAAAAGGCAGATATGAGCAAAAGCGAACAGCCGTTTGCTTACGGCCTTACCGTTACCAAGCTGTTTTTGCTGTTTGTAGTAGGCAGTATTATAGGCTGTATACTGGAAACCTGCTTTGCACTTGTTTTTGTAGGGCATTTTGAAATTCGTGTCGGGTTGGTTTACGGGCCGTTTATTCCTGTGTACGGTTTGGGTGCCGTATTGCTTACTATTGCTTTGTCACGGTTTTATAAGTCGTCGTTTTTGGGACTTTTTGCCATAAGCGGTGTAATAGGTGCAACCTTTGAGTATTTTTGCAGCTGGCTTCAAGAAACGCTGTTTGGCACTATTTCATGGGATTACAGCGATATGCCCTTTAACATAGACGGCAGAACCAGCCTTGCCTATGGGGTTGTATGGGGAATTTTAGGCGTAGTGTGGGTGCGTGAGCTGTACCCGACATTCTCAAGACTTATTGAAAAAATACCGAAAAAGCCGGGTTATGTTATGACATTGTTTTTGGCGGTGTTTATGATATTTAATGTTGTGATTTCATGTGCCGCCCAGTGGCGTGCCGAGGAAAGAGCAGAAGGCAGCCCTGCCTCCAATGCATTTGAAGAGTACCTTGATAAGCATTTTGATGATGATTACTTAAAGATGATTTATCCGCATATGGAAAAGGTGGAAGAAGAAAGTCAGCCTGATTAGCGGTGCTAATAGAAAACGCAGAGCTTTTAAAAGGCTCTGCGTTTTGCTGTTTAGAGATATTGTGATATAATTTAAAAAGTGAGGTTAGCCCGGACTGCCGTTTTACAGCTTATGCTTATGCGGCTGATATAGCAGAGCTTTATTAAGCGTTCGGTGAGACTGGAGCTAAATAAAAGGATTTGAAAGGTATGAAATCTAAATGAATATAGACGCTGTAAAAGGGCTGAATGCCGCAGAAATAAAATCACTTTATACGAAAAGCATGAAAAGGGATTTTCCGCAAAATGAATTGCGTCCCTATAGTACAATGAAAAGACTGCTTAGAAAAAACGAATACGGCGTTTACCGTGCCTACAGTAACGGCGAGCCGGTGGGATACTTTTCCGTTTTCTCCACCGGCGGCAATGTTATATTGCTTGACTATTTTGCTGTGGAGTACGGTATGCGAAGCCGTGGCATAGGTAGCGAGCTTTTTAGGGCCTTTGTCCGAATAATCAGCAAAGACTATCCCAACGCCAATGCCGCAGTAATTGAGTGCGAGGCTCCCTATGCGGCAGAAAATCCCGACGAGAAAAAGCTTAGGGAAAGGCGTATAGGCTTTTACCTGAAAAACGGTGCAGTAATGACAGAGCATTACTGGGAAGCCTTTGGTGTGGAGTATAATCTTTTGGCACTGCCTATTGAGGGTGCCGATATTACTCCTATTGATTTTGGCAGTGAAATTCACAATTTATATTTAAGCTCCTTTGGCAGACTTTTTGCCATATACGCAAAGAATAAATTGAAGCATTGGAAAAAGTAAATGTCTGCTTCTTAGGCTGATTCCTATTTTAAATTTACAATTATTATGTCTGATGACTGTTTAAAATTTACGCCTGCTTTTTGTGCTGACCGACACAGAGAAAATAATGCACAGTATTATCAGCGAAACACTGCCGGCAAGGCTGCTGCTAAGCTGCTGTGAATGTTGGGGCAGGGTATTGCTGTACACACCGTGAGTCGGAGTATAAAAAATGAATATTACAGCTGTAATAACGGCTGATATTACGCCCTGTGCAAGCCTGTACAGGGTGAATTTTATTTTTGAAATGTTTAAGGCAGTTACAACGGAATACACTTGAAAGTGCACGCATATACCGCTCCAGCCCAAAGCAAAGGCTGTAAACCATATTGGCACGGCGTTGTCACAGCAGGTACTGCACCCTTTTGTAACCTCCCACAGTATGCTTAAAATACTTTTGCTTATGCCCTGTGGTATGCCTATGCTGCACAATATTTGGCTTGAAATTTCAGTTAGGTGAATATCCTCCAGTATACCGAATACGCAGGAAAATATAATAACCAATCCGCATAGTGAAAGCATACCGTTTACCCCAATTTGCGTAGACTCTACAATAGCATTGCAAAGTGGCTGTCTTTGTATATTGGTGCTGTCGGGATGAGTGTATGTTAATTTTCTGCAGGAATAAACGCCCAAGATAATCTGTGCTGCTGCCTGACTTAGCCACAAAAGCAAGCCTGTAAGGGTATCGTTGTATAGGGTTGTGCCAACCACAAAAATTACAAAGCCCGGTCCGCCTCCCACCAAAAACATAGAAAGTGCCTGTGCTGTTTTCAGGTCTGTTTTTCTTTCGTCATACAAGGCGGTTATTCCTCTGGCTCCTACCGGAAAGCCGCCTGTCATACCCAAAAGTATTACAGCACCTACACAGCCGTTTGTATGAAACAGTCTTTTGGTAATAGGCGAAAGGAAACGCCCCAGTGCGTCGGCTAAGCCGCATTTTACAATAAATGTTGAAAGCACCATAAAAGGAAATAACGAGGGTATAAGTATGTTGCCGCAGTATAAAAGCCCCTGCAAAGCACCTGTTGTCATAAGTATCACCGCTTTAGCATATTTTTAAAATACAGTACAATACCAATATATGGTTTAAGCTATGCTTTGTATGACGGTAACAGGAGGTGAGGCAATGAAGCAGGAGGGTAAGGGTGCAATGAAAAGGCTGCCGTCGCTGTATAAGGAAGCAATGAACAACGCACCGTTTTTACAGTTTAACAGCAACAAAGAGGTTACCCTAGACGGCTGCAGGGGCATTTTGGAGTACCAAAAGGAAATTATAAGGGTAAATACAGGGGCTATGATTATTGCCTTTAAGGGCAGGGGCTTAAATATAAAATGCTTAACAGCCTCATCTTTGGTAATAGGCGGATATATTACAGCTGTAGAGTTTTTAAGGTAGGTGCTTGCAGTGTTTGTCAACAGTATAATCAGGTGGCTGCGGGGCTATGTGGTGTTTACAGCTAAAGGAAAATTTCCGGAAAGACTTATTAACCTTGCTATGCTGTCGGACATAGCAATTATCAACCCTGTAGGGGGCAAAGGGCAGCTTACGGCACAGGTGTCGGTCGCCGACTATAAGGCGCTTTATAATATTCGCAGGCAGACCATGACCGGCCTAAAAATAAACAAAAAGGTAGGACTGCCGTTTATAATCTATAAAAACCGCCGCCGCAAGGGCTTGGCAATAGGCCTAGGTTTATTCTTTGCAATAATAAATGTGCTGTCAATGTTTATATGGAGTATTGATATAGAGGGGAATAATCAGGTGAGTACCTGCCAAATGAAAGAAACTCTTCGTGACAACGGGGTTTACATAGGCGCTTTTAAAAATAATTTAGATGTATACAAGGCTGAAAAGGACTTTGAACTGCAGCTGGGAAAGGTTGGCTGGATGTCTGTAAATATTATAGGCAGTACTGCCTCGGTAGAGCTAAGCGAAAGCTATGATGTTCCCGAAATTGTAGACGCCTCCAAGCCCTGCAACCTAAAGGCAAAAAAAGCAGGGCAGATAATAAAAATGGATGTAAGAGAGGGGCAAAGCTCTGTAAGCATAGGCGACGGTGTAGCAAAAGGTCAGCTGCTTGTAAGCGGTGTTGTAGAAATAGGCGAAACAGGCAAGGCACAGTTTGTACACAGCGAGGGCGAGGTATATGCAGGTGTGCAAACAAAGGAGGTAATAACAGTTCCAAACAGCGTAAGCTACAAAAGCATAAAAGAGACTGACTCACGAAGAATGTTAAGCCTGATGGGGCTTAATATTCCCATTGATTTTAAGCAGATAGACAATGCTTCAAGCAGGTGTATGGTTACAGACAGCTTTGTGCTTAACAACAGAATTATGCCTATCAGCATTGTAACAGAGAAGAATTTTACAGCCCAAGGGGCGGATTATAATTTAAATAAAAAATCGGCACGGGCTTTGGCAGATATCCGCCTGGCGATAAACGATGTATTCTGCCGTTGGAACTCTGACATAAAAAGCAAGCGGGTTGAATGTACCCAAAATAAAAACGGCTATGTCTTTACAGCAAATTATTACTGTGTTGAAGACATAGCTCGGTCTGTACCTATCAGCATTGTAAATTAGGTAAATATTTACTTAATAATGTTTTTAATTAAACTGAATTTCGGCGGTTAATTTAACATAGCCTAAATCAAAAAAGTTTACTCCAAGCCCTGCAAATTAAAGTCGGGAATGTAGGTGCTTTTGGCTGAATTAAGCTCCTGCGCAAAGCCGTCAAAATCCAGCTCTGTAAGGCAGTTAAAAACCTTTTGGTATTCACGCCGTGTGATTTTCCTGTTTATCTCAGGGTATTGCTCCGCTATGCCGCAGGGTATGTACTGTGCCATCAGGCTTACGGTTAGCCGGCTTCCAAAATGGTTATGCAGGCTGTTAAGAGCTGCTATGGAGTTTTTGGTGTTTGAGGGCAGAATAAGGTGCCTTACAATTACGCCCTTTTCCATAATGCCGTTATTATCGTATATATTTTGCGGCTGCTGCCTAAGCATTTCGGCTATAGCGGCTACAGCTGTTTCGTGGTAGTTGTTAACCCTTGAATATTTTTCAGCCACAGCGTTGTCGGCATATTTAAAGTCCGGCAGGTAAATGTCTATGTAGCCCTCAAGCTTTTTCAGAGATTCAACGCTTTCATAGCCGCCGCAGTTATACACCACAGGAACAGCAGGCCTGTATATATTCAGGCTTTCAATAACAGCGTTTAAAAAATGCGTAGGATTTACCAGATTAATATTATGCACGCCCTGCTGTTCAAGCCTTTTGTAGCAGTCGGCCAGCTGTTGGGGCGTAAGCTCTTTGCCAAAGTTTTGTGTAGAGATTTTATAATTTTGGCAAAATACGCATTTTAATACACAGCCGCTGAAAAACACTGTGCCGCTGCCACGGGTGCCGCTTATGCAAGGCTCCTCCCACATATGCTTGGCCGCTCTTGCTACTATGGCATTTTCACCCATTTTGCAAAAGCCCTTGCCTACAGACGCTTCCCTTATTACACCGCAGTGCCTCGGACAGACTGTACATATACCACTCAACTTAAAGTCTCCCTTTGTATAATTAATATTACAAGTTTATAATAAAAAGGCGGTATGGTCAACCTTTTGCGGAAAATTGCCGATTTAATGTGCCGTGCTTTAATTAATTACCGTATAAAACTTGAATTCTTTATTTTTCTGAAAATATATGTTACAATAATGCTGTAAAAAGTTACTTTTGACGAGAGGTAATTATTATGAGCAACAATCCCTTTATGAAATATACAGAGCAGGGCATAGGCTACATTGACAGCAGCTGCTCTATAAATAAATTAATTATTGCACAGGTACCCGTTAAGGGAATTGCTGATGAAATTGAGGGCAAGGCGGTGTCTGAAATTTTTTCTACAGCCGCCATTACCAAAAGGGCACTGAAGGACAGGCAGCTGCTAAAGGTTTCGCCCGAAGTGCCCGAGGGTGAGCTGCCATTTATTCTTATGAATTCTGCCGACAGTACAGACCCGCAGGTTAAACAGGCTGCACTTAATATTGCAAACGATTTCGGCTCTAGACTGGGGCTGATACTTCTAACGCTGAAAACGGCACTGCCCAAAAACCGCCTTGCAAGACCGGACTGGAAAGAGGAACACTGGCGGTATTGGCAAAATTTAAAAACAATTTTTATTGTAGGCGGACTTACCTACGGAGGGTTTGGTGCAAAGCTTATAGAACGCACAAAGCAGGTATGCCAAATAAACGGCAGTACGGCCTATGAAATAAGGGCGTTTGAAAATGCGGCTTATATTGGCGTTATGGGCTGTACAAGGCTTTTGAAGGAATCGAACGGTATAAATGTTTTAATGGATTTTGGACAGACAAATATGAAACGCAGTATTGTTACCCGCCAAAACGGTGAGGTGGTTTCGGTAAAAAACCTGCCGCTGATGCGTTCAAAATATATGCAGTGGAATATTCCGGACGAGGCCGAAAGGGAAAAGCAGGCAAAGCTTTTGCACAGGTACATAATGTCGGCAATAACCGACGCATATAAAAAAGCAGAGAGTATGGGCAGTGTGGGCAGTGAAATTGTTATAAGCATAGCAAGCTACACGCACAACGGAGTGCTTGATACTAAAAGAGGCGGTTACTCGAAGCTTTCGGTTTTATATAAAAATTACGGCGAATATCTTAGCGAGGAGCTGTCCGGTGTGCTTAAAAGACCTATAAAGGTCACGCTTGTGCACGACGGTACGGCAGTAGCACTTAACTTTATAAACTATCCGGATTCCGTATGCTTAACCTTGGGTACATTTTTCGGTGTAGGCTTTACGGACATATGGCAGACGCTTACTTAATTAAATATATACGGCAAAGCCTTAGAAAATGAAAAGCGTAGTGCTTTTTGCTCTAAGGCTTTTATGCTTTCCGCATTATTCACAGGGTAAAACGGCTCTGCTTACCGCTGTGCTTTATATAGCCGATATTACTCCCTTTATTGCAGAAAACACAAGAGTTGACAGAGCAAGAGGAAGAAGTATCCACACAAGCTTTATTTTAATTTCCGCTACCCTTACAAGCCTTAGCAGTGACAGACCTGTGTTGAATATAGAGCCTATGTACATAACTGTTATCAATCCCATTAACCCGTACTTGGGTATTAAAAGTGTTACAAGCACCACTCGTATAAAGGAGTCCAATATGTTGTAGGTAAGGTAGTGAAGCTGTTGGTTTAGCCCTTTTAACATGCTGTCAACAACACTGTCAAGGTATATAATAGGCACAATGGCGGCAAACATACACAAATACCGCCCTACGGTTTCACTGCCGTATATAATAAGGCCTATTTCCTTGCCAAAGAAGAAAAACGCCACAGCAATGGGTATCGAAAACAGAAAAACTGTTTTAAGAACATTAGAGGATATTTTTTTAATTTGCCCTTTGTCAGACTTTGTGTATACCTCGCTAAGCTCCGGTATTATTATGGAGGCAAATGAAAAAATTACTACCGAGGGAAAGGCAAGCAGAGGCATAACCATACCTGTTATCATACCGTAGTCCTGCAGTGCCCTGCTGTGGTTAAAGCCGTACTTTTGCAGTCCTGCAGGTATGGTCGAATTTTCTATTATGCTAAGTCCGCTTCTTAAGCAGGCACTTAGCGTAACGGGCAGGGCAATAAAAATCAGATGCTTTTTTATAGGAAAGCACTTGCTTTGGCATTTTATCCTTCTTATATCCAGCTTATAAAGCAGATAGGAATATACAGCTGTAACAGCCTCCGACACAGTGGTGCCTATGGCTGCGGCACAGCAGGCGTACGCTATGCCATAGGGTGCCATTACGCCTACCAATACGGCAAAAACGCCTATTTCGGTTATTTGCTCAAGCAGCTGTTCGCCGGCTGTTTTTACAGCTTGCCTCATAGCAAAGAAATATCCTCTTAAACAGGCAGACACAGCTATAAACGGCAGGCTTGGTGCAAGCACCCTTAACGAAACAGCCGCACCCGGCTGCTTTAAAACACAGTCTGCCCAAAAGCTGCTGCCGAAAAACAGCACAGCCCCTACTACTGCACTTAGTGCCAGAGCCGTAAGCATGCAACGCCTGATAATGCTTTTTATCATACAGGCTTCTTTCTTTGCGGCGGCCTCGGTTACAAGTCTTGTTACAAGCAGAGTAACTCCGGAGGCAGTTGCGGTTACCGCAAAGAAATATACAGTCAGAATAAGCTGATACAGCCCTATAGCCTCTGCTCCAATGCTGCTGCTCATATATATTCTGAAAAACAGACCGAGTGTATTTGTTATGACGGCACCTGCCGTTAGGAAAAAGCCGTTTAGCAAAAATCTTTTAATCTTCATTATAATCAACCTTTCGCATATAAATAAATATGCGGCGGTATGCATAAAAATTATTGAAGCCTTTGTATATTAAGCTTCTTTTGGGACAGCTGTATGCTAAAAAACGATAAATATTTACATATAAGTTTTTAAGAGAAAATTAATTTATTTTTAAAATCTAAAACCTTTTCTTTTAAATTTCACTGTGCTATAATGTAGGTTAGTTTAAGATTAATAAGTATTATTTATTGCATATTAAACAATTTGTCGTATTAATTTTTGTAAGTGATACTGATGTGTTAATTTTAGGTTTCTTTTAATTATAGAAGTATAGTGAAAAATGAGCCGGAATTGTCTGTTGGTATTTATGCGGCACAGGTGTTGTTATGTAACGGCTCAAGGGGATTTTATAATGAAAGTCGGATTAGATGTAGGCTCCACAACAGTAAAGTGTGTTGTTTTGGATGACGCCAATAATATTTTGTTTAGCACTTATGAAAGACATTACTCACAAATTAAGCAAAAAATAGCAGAGGTTTTAACAAAGGCAAAAAGAGCCGTACCACAGTGCGACAATTCGCCGCTGGGTATGTCCGGCTCGGCAGGTATGGGCTTGGCAGAGGCCTGCGGCATTGACTTTGTTCAGGAGGTTTACGCTACAAGAGTAGCAACAAATACATTTATTCCCGGAACCGATGTTGTTATTGAGCTTGGCGGTGAGGACGCAAAAATTCTGTTTTTAACAGGCGGTATGGAGGTAAGAATGAACGGTACCTGTGCGGGCGGTACGGGTGCGTTTATTGACCAAATGGCAACGCTGCTGAATGTTCCTATAGAGGAGCTTAATGCCTTGGCAGAAAAAAGCGAAAAGGTTTATACCATTGCGTCACGCTGTGGCGTATTTGCCAAAACCGATATTCAGCCGCTGCTGAATCAGGGTGCAAGAAAAAGCGACATAGCTCAAAGTATTTTTAACGCCGTAGTAAACCAAACTGTAGCCGGCTTGGCACAGGGCAGAGAGATTACAGGACAGGTGGTTTACCTGGGCGGGCCGCTTACATTTATGGAGCAGCTTAGAAAAGATTTTGACAGGGTGCTTAAAACAGAGGGCATTTGCCCTGAAAATTCACTTTATTATGTTTCCTGCGGCGCGGCACTTTGCGCACAAAAGGCTGTTAATTTTGAACAGGTTATTTCAGAAATAAACAACTATCACGGCAGCGGTAATTTTGCCTATAACCCTCCGCTGTTTAAAAATAAAGAGGAATACCAAGCTTTTGAGGAGCGTCACCAAAAGGCAACCGTAAAAACAGGCGACCTGGACACCTACAAAGGCAAGGTTTTTGTAGGCATTGACGCCGGCTCTACTACGGTTAAGGCGGTAGTAGTAGGTGAGGACGGTCAGCTGCTTAAGTCAAGCTACCTGCCAAACAGCGGTAACCCGGTGCCTATTATTAAGGATTTCCTTGAAAAGCTGTATGAGGAATGCCCCGACATTGATATAGCTTCGTCGGCTGTAACAGGCTACGGCGAAGAGATTATTAAAAACGCATTTATGGTTGACTACGGCATAGTTGAAACTGTGGCACACTTTACAGCCGCAAAAAGCTTTATGCCGGATGTTGAGTTTATTATTGATATAGGCGGACAGGATATTAAGTGCTTTAAAATACACAACAAGGCTATTGACAATATTTTTCTTAACGAGGCCTGCTCCTCCGGCTGCGGTTCGTTTTTGCAGACCTTTGCAAATGCCCTTGGATACAGCATAGAGGAATTTTCAAAGCTGGGACTGTTTGCAAAACAGCCTGTTGACCTCGGCTCCCGCTGTACGGTGTTTATGAACAGCTCTGTTAAGCAGGCTCAAAAGGACGGTGCAACTATAGAGGATATTTCAGCCGGTCTTTCATTGAGCGTTGTTAAAAATGCCCTTTACAAGGTAATAAGAGTGTCTGACCCCGGTAAGCTTGGCACAAAAATTGTAGTACAGGGCGGCACATTTCTTAACGACGCTGTACTGCGTGCCTTTGAGCAGGAAATGGGCGTAGAGGTTGTAAGACCTACTATTTCGGGCTTGATGGGTGCATACGGTGCGGCACTTTACGCACAGGCAAACTATAAGGAGGGCAAAAGCACGCTTATTACCGCGCAGCAGTTAAAGAGCTTTGTACACGAAATTACCGTAACAAACTGCGGCGGCTGCAGCAACAACTGCCGACTGACAATAAATAAGTTTTCCGACGGCAGACGCTTTATCGGAGGTAACCGTTGCGAAAAGCCTATTACAAAGAAAAAGCCTAACGAGGCACTGAATATATATGAATACAAGCTGAAGCTTTTGCAAGAGTATAAGCCAAAGCCGGGTAAGCGTGGAAAAATTGGTCTGCCTATGGGCTTGAATATTTACGAGCTTCTGCCGTTTTGGTATGCGTTCTTTACAGAGCTTGGCTTTGAGGTTTGCACATCGCCTATTTCTAACCGCAAGATATATGCAAGCGGTCAGCAGACAATACCGTCAGACACGGTGTGTTACCCTGCAAAGCTGATGCACGGTCATGTGCAGACCTTAATTAACGAGGGTATAGATACTGTTTTCTACCCGTGCCTTTCCTACAACTTTGATGAGGGTATGGGCGACAACCACTACAACTGCCCTGTGGTTGCATACTATTCAGAGGTAATTAAAACCAATATGAAGGATGTTAGGAAAATTACCTTTATTAACGACTATTTCGGTATTCACCGTAAAAAAGATTTTCCAAAGAAGGCGTGTGAAATTCTTGCAAAATATTTTGACGGCATAACGCTGAAGGAGGTTAAAAATGCCGCTAAGCTGGCATATATAGAGTATGACCGCCATATGGCTAAAATAAAGGCAAGAGGCGAGGCTATTATTGAGCAGGCACGCCACGAGAAAAAGGAGATTATTGTGCTTGCCGGCAGACCGTACCATGTAGATCCGGAAATTAACAAGGGTATAGATAAGCTGATTTCAAGCTTTAATGTTGCCATTGTTTCCGAAGATGTGGTGTGTGACAAGGTGGAAAAATTCAGAACAGGAGTTCTTAACCAGTGGACATACCATGCAAGGCTGTATTCTGCGGCCCACTATATTGCACAGCATGACGATATTAATTTGGTACAGCTTGTATCATTTGGCTGTGGTGTAGACGCCATTACAACAGACGAGGTTAGAGAGATTTTGGAATCTGAGGGTAAAATTTATACACAGATTAAAATTGATGAAATTACTAACCTGGGTGCAGTTAAAATAAGACTTAGAAGCTTACTGGCGGCTATTGAAGAACAGAAAAACAGAGAGAAGATAAACGCTGATAATTAAGGAGTATTATGGCTACTTTAAAATACGATAAAACAGGCAGATTGCTGTTTACAAAAGAAATGAAAAATGAATATAAAATCCTTTTGCCTATGATGGCGGCTACACAGTTTAGGATTATGAAGCGTATTTTTGACGAATATGGGTATAATACCGAGCTTCTTGAAACTGACGGCCCTGAAATTGCACAGGTAGGACTAAAATATGTACATAACGACACCTGCTACCCGGCACTGCTGGTTATAGGTCAGTTTATACACGCATTACAAAGCGGCAAGTACGATGTACACAAAACGGCTTTGCTTATCACGCAAACAGGCGGCGGATGTCGTGCCTCTAACTACATTCATTTGTTAAGAAAGGCACTTAAAAAGGCAGGCTTGGAGTTTGTACCGGTTATTTCACTTAATATGTCCGGTTTGGAAAGCAACCCCGGCTTTAAGCTTACATTGTCCTTTGTCAGAAAGCTTGTAGGTGCGTTGGTTTATGGCGACACCCTTATGCTTTTGCGTAACCAAACTAAGCCTTATGAGGTGAACAAGGGCGAAAGCGATGCATTGGTAAACAGCTGGATAGACAGTATTATTAATCAGTTTAACCGTGGTGAGGGCTTTAAGCTTGAACAGCAAAAGCAAAACCTTGACAATATAGCAAGGTCATTTGCACAAATAAAGCTCGACAAGGTGCCTAAGATTAAGGTTGGGGTTGTTGGTGAGATATATGTAAAATATGCTCCTTTGGGAAACAATAACCTTGAAGCCTTTTTGCAGGGGCAGGACTGTGAGGTTTGCGTACCGGGCATTATGGGCTTTGCATTGTTTAAGGTTGATAACCGTTTACAGGATATAAAGCTGTATGGCGGTAATGCAATTAAGTTTAAGCTGATTAATACACTTTATAAATACCTTGAAAAAATGGAAAGCCTTATTATCAACTGTACTGTTAAATACGGCTTTACACCGCCGGGAAAATACACTCACCTAAAAAGCTTAGTTGACGGGGTTATAGGCTTGGGCAACAAAATGGGCGAGGGCTGGCTGCTTACAGCAGAAATGCTGGAGCTTGCAGAAAGCGGCTACCCTAATATTGTGTGTACACAGCCCTTCGGCTGCCTGCCAAACCATATATGCGGCAAGGGTATGATAAGAAAGGTTAAGGAGATTAATCCTAAGGCAAATATAGTTGCAATAGACTATGATCCGGGTGCTTCCAGAGTAAATCAGGAAAACAGAATTAAGCTTATGCTTTCTGTTGCCAAGGAAAATTTACAGAGACAGCAGAGCACAGAGCAGCAAAGTACTGTACAAAAGGTTAAGGTTAAAGCCAAGGCTAAAGCATTAGCCGATTAGTATGTTGTTATAATAGTTATAATAAATGCCGGTGCTTTGACAAAACTGTGTGATATGTTGATTATTTTAATAACAGTTGACAAAGTGCGGCAAAAAACTTAAAATTAATATAAACTGAATATAGCAACCAACTTATCAAGAGTGACTGAGGGACAGGCCCTGTGAAGTCCGGCAACCTGCATTATGGCAAGGTGCCAAATCCTGCGGTTAAGCCGAGAGATGAGATTTTATAGACCTTTCGGTGCCTCGAAGGGTCTTTTTTATTGTGCCGAAGGATTTTTAAAAGGCTTGTACAAGAGCTTAACTTTGATTGCTGTATTTAATCATTAAACAAAGCTGCAATAAATATTTGTGTTTAAGCAAAATAAGAAAGGAAGATTTGCAATGGTAAAACACTTTTTTACTTCTGAATCGGTAACAGAAGGACATCCGGACAAGGTTTGTGACCAAATTTCCGATGCAATACTTGACGCTGTACTACAGCAGGACGAGCATTCACGAGTAGCCTGTGAAACTACGGTTACAACAGGTATGGTACATATAATGGGAGAAATATCAACAAAGGCTACTGTTGATATTGCAGAGATTGCCCGCAATGTTATTAAGGAAATAGGATACGACAACAGCCAGTGCGGCTTTGACGGCAGCAGCTGTGCTGTTTTAACCTCCTTAGACGCACAGTCGGCAGATATTGCTATGGGCGTTGACGCCAGCTATGAGCTGAAGGACGGTGAAAATGACAGCTACAACCAGCTTGGTGCAGGTGACCAGGGTATGATGTTCGGCTACGCTTGTGACGAAACACCTGAGCTTATGCCGGCCGCAATCTCATATGCCCACAAGCTTGCTAAGCAGCTTTCGGCTGTGCGTAAAAACGGCACATTGGGTTATCTTCGTCCTGACGGAAAAACTCAGGTTACTGTGGAATATAACGACGATGAAATCGTAAGAATTGATACTATTGTTGTTTCTACACAGCACGACGATAATGTAACGCTGGAGCAAATCAGAGCTGATATTAAAAAGTATGTTATAGAGGCTGTTATGCCAAAGGAGCTTATGGACGAAAATACAAGGCTTTATATTAACCCTACGGGAAGATTTGTAATCGGCGGTCCTGTAGGCGACAGCGGCTTGACGGGCAGAAAAATCATAGTAGATACCTACGGTGGCTATGCAAGACACGGCGGCGGAGCATTCAGCGGCAAAGACCCTACAAAGGTTGACAGAAGTGCTGCATATGCCGCAAGATATGTTGCTAAAAATTTGGTCGGTGCCGGTATTGCAAGAAAGTGCGAGGTTCAGCTTGCATATGCTATAGGCGTAGCAAAGCCGGTGTCTGTATTTGTTGACTCCTTTGGTACTTCAAAATACAGTAACGAACAGCTGGCTGACGCAGTAAACAAGGTGTTTGACCTTAGACCTGCCGCAATTATAGAAAGCCTCAACCTACGCAAAACAAAATATCAGCCAACAGCTGCATATGGGCATATGGGCAGAGAAGAGCTAAATGTAGCGTGGGAAAGACTTGATAAAACAGAAGAGCTGAAAAAAGCTTTAGCTCAGCAATAATTATTTTAACGGGAGCAACAATTATTCTGTGGATTTTTTATACATAAATTGTTATATGAAAATTCACAGAAGCTTCAAATACAATTATGTATAGTTGTTGCTTTTATCTGCACAGTATGGTACAATGCTTATAGTTATTGTATTTATATGGAGGTTTACGAAATGGTTAAGAAGATAATAGCTGTATGTGCAGCTGCTATATTGGTTACTGCTGCTTTTGCAGGCTGTGGCTGTGAAAATTCAAGTGCAAAAGAAACTCCTACTACCTCAACCTCTCAGCCGGCAAAGGCGGTTGTGTCTGACCCTGAAGGTGCTCGTGTCGGCACATTGGACATTTTCTTGAATTCAAGAAGCTTTACGCTTAATGAAAAGGTTTTGCACTTCCTGGCGGATGATTCCCAGATGCAGTATGTAGGTATGAAAATAGCTGACGATACAGGCTTAGATGCTATCGAACCGGGACAAACTGTTAAAGATGTTAAATATATCAGCGACAGCGGCTTGGTTGGATATGTAACTATGAGGAACGACAGCCAAGCGACAGCTTCGTATAGGGGCTGTAAATATTATTCAGTAAGGCTTAACAAGGGCACAAGCACAGATGATACCATGCACTTGCCAAACAAAATTACTTGGAATGATTCTGAAGACAAGGTAAAGAAGACCTACGGTGAGCCTTTGAAGAAGTCTAAAACCTCAAACGGCAACACACGGCTAACATATGGCGAGGACTCAAATGAGGCTAAGGTGGGCTACACCCTGCAAATGGTATTCTCTGACAAGGGGCTTGTAGAGTTTACAATTGAATTCCACGAGGTTAAGTAATATTGTTACCTGCGTTTTGCTTTTTCACTACCGGAAAAGAGCTTAGTGTAAATTCGTACTTATGTGTATTTTTGCGTTTCACAGGGCAAACCCGCACTGCAAAACGCATTTAGAGGCTGTGCCGAAAGGCACAGCCTCTTTTTTGTGCTTATAAGAATAAATACAGATAAAGTGCATATGCTTATTTGCCTATTACCAAAAGGCTTATTTAATAATTACATTTGATATGTAGTCAGTTAGTGATAATGTAAATAATTTTTCTGTAAAGTCTATAATTTTATATTGAAAAAGTAAAAATTCTGTGTTACAATGTAAATGTCTTGCAAAGGTATTGCTTTAGTTGCAGTTTTTGCTGAGAAAATGGCTGCAAATGTAACAGAGCTGCTTCTTATGCTTTGCTCTAAAGGTTTGTGCTGACTGTATGGTAGAATAGATTCAGGCAGCAAAAAACCGCCTGTTAGGGCGGTAGTTATTCAAGGCTTATCTTGGTTTTCATCATTGTTTATGTCTGCGGTGTTGTCCAAAGCGTACTCAAGACACTGTATTACAATTTTATTAACAGATGTGTTGTATTTACCGGCAAGCTGCTCCAGCTTTTCGACAATATGCACCGGAATACGAAAGGTTTTATTAACCGACTCAAATCCTCGTTCAAATTCTAACATACATTTGCACCTCTTTACATATTTTATTATGCACTAAAAACAGTAAAAATAAATAAGTAAATTACAATACAAAGTAATTGCAAAATCATTGCAAAATCATTGCAATACATTATATATCCAACAGGAGGCTTTTTTAATTATTTTACAGATTATATAATGGAGGTAACAGTATGAAAATTGTAAGAATACCAATGGGTATCGGAAACACATATGAGGGAGAATGGTCAAACGGGGCTGCAAATGGTCACGGTGTATTAACTTATTCAAACGGTGACCGATATGAAGGTCAGTGGAGAAATGACCAGGAAAACGGTTTTGGAGTGTTAAGCTTTGTTGACGGCAGGCGTTATGAGGGAAATTGGCTAAACGGGAAGAAAAGCGGTCACGGTGTGTTTACTTTTCCAAACGGCAAAAAATATGAAGGTGAATACTTTAACGATTTAAGAAACGGATACGGTGTTGAAACCTTTGCAGACGGTGAGCGTTACGAGGGGAATTGGATAAACGGCAAAAAGAACGGACAGGGTGTTTACTTTTACAAAAACGGCGACAATTATAACGGAAATTGGGTAGACAATATGTGGCAGGGTCACGGAGTGTATACCTTTGCTAACGGGGATATAATTGACTGTCAGTGGATAAATGGTGTCAGGAACGGAGCAGGTTCGGAAATATTCCCAGACGGCTCAAGGTATGACGGTATGTATAATAACGGTAAACGCCATGGCGATGGAGTATATACCTTTGAAAACGGAAGAAGACTAAAAAAGCTGTACGACAACGGCACTTTGATTAGTGAAGAGGAATTGCCACCGGTTGAAAAATCCACAATCTCAAGTACCGATATTCCAAGCTGGAACAGTGTGAAATCGGGTGAATTTAAGAAAAAACAAGTATCAAAAACAACCCGCAAAAACAAAATTTCATCAGTTGTAAATATGCTCAGAAACCCTACATCATTTTCAGACCCGGACGACCGTAATATTGAGGAATCATGCCGCTATTTGGGACAATATATTGACGAGGCCACAGACTTGTTTTTGGCTCGCAAAGAGGTTGAAGCCGCAGAAATTATAGGCGAGATTTTAGGAGTGACCTTTGACCCGAACGAGGACTGGTTTGATAATGACGAAATAAAATATTTTAGTGATTTCCTTTATGCAGCGCTGCATTCAATAGGAAAAAAAATAAATTTTGATACACCGGACCATGATCGCATTATTATCCCGGCAGCAAATATTGCTTGCTATATGTGGGAAGATTACGGAGATACAGAGCTGTTCTCTGCTGTAACTTTTATTTGGGTAGAAGCAGGAAAGGACCGCGAAGCGGACTACTTATGGTTTGTAAGAATGAGAGAAAACGGCGATTATAGAATCCAGGATAAATACAGTGAAATTGATGAGAAATATTACGGACTTGATGTTGACAGCTCCATAATGGGCTCAGACTGTAAATTATACAGCCCCGGTAATTATTAACCTCAGCGTAAGCTCTTGTGTATAATTAAAATATATAACTGTAACAGCGAAATTTGCGAATGTACTTTGTCAAATTTCGCTGTTTTTACAGTTATGAAGATTATCATAAAAAATATTCAAAAAACTTAAAAAAAGGCGTTGACAAGAGGGTGGCAGTTTGATATAATAACAAAGCTGTCGCAAACGAGGGCAACATAAAAGAACTGAATACGACAATTTGAAGAGTGCTTTATAGTTGAAGAAAAGATTGAATTCTTGATTCTTTGACGGTGAATGTAAAGATACGCTTCAGAAGGTTGAAAAAAGTTTGAAAAAAGTGTTGACAAAGCAAAATGTTTGTGATAGAATAAATAAGCTCTCTACGAAAGCGGAAACGCAAAGTAAGAGCACAGGACCTTGAAAATTAAACAACACAACAAGAAAAACCCGTAATTACTTTGAGAATACTCAGAGATTTACAGTGAAGACAACACAACAAATGTCAAAAGCTTAAGAAATTAAGCGCACGCTAATAAGCGAAAACTTGAGAGCATCAAGCTTTAAAAGATTATAGCACATTCGCAAGGATGTGAAATGATACAATTTTTTAGAGAGTTTGATCCTGGCTCAGGATGAACGCTGGCGGCATGCCTAACACATGCAAGTCGAACGGAGCTATTAGACGGAAGCCTTCGGGCGGAAGATTAATAGCTTAGTGGCGGACGGGTGAGTAACGCGTGAGTAACCTGCCTCTCAGAGGGGGATAACGTTCTGAAAAGAACGCTAATACCGCATATAATCAAGAAACCGCATGATTTTTTGATGAAAGGAGCAATCCGCTGAGAGATGGACTCGCGTCTGATTAGCTAGATGGTGGGGTAACGGCCTACCATGGCGACGATCAGTAGCCGGACTGAGAGGTTGAACGGCCACATTGGGACTGAGACACGGCCCAGACTCCTACGGGAGGCAGCAGTGGGGGATATTGCGCAATGGGGGAAACCCTGACGCAGCAATGCCGCGTGAAGGAAGAAGGTTTTCGGATTGTAAACTTCTTTTGTTAAGGACGAAGAATGACGGTACTTAACGAATAAGCTCCGGCTAACTATGTGCCAGCAGCCGCGGTAATACATAGGGAGCAAGCGTTATCCGGATTTACTGGGTGTAAAGGGTGCGTAGGCGGCTAAGCAAGTCAGATGTGAAATACACGGGCTCAACCCGTGAGCTGCATTTGAAACTGTTTAGCTTGAGTGAAGTAGAGGCAGGCGGAATTCCCGGTGTAGCGGTGAAATGCGTAGAGATCGGGAGGAACACCAGTGGCGAAGGCGGCCTGCTGGGCTTTAACTGACGCTGAGGCACGAAAGCGTGGGTAGCAAACAGGATTAGATACCCTGGTAGTCCACGCTGTAAACG
>OGOP01000428.1_pt1 | contig 39124 bp, 32 predicted proteins | sample 1552591 | NCBI WGS metagenome assembly OGOP01 (sample SAMEA2580120, study PRJEB22360) | human gut metagenome | biome: human gut; feature: human-associated habitat; material: faeces | place: Denmark | collected 2008/2010 | reverse complement strand
TCCGCAACATCCTCAATAGGAATGTATCGAGGTTGCTGCTTGATTTCTTCATTATTTTCATTTATAACAACTGGTGTAAACTTCAACGTATTGTCCTTACGCTCCATGATGCCTGGATTGAACAGATAAAAACTTCTTTTCATTCTTCTTCCTCCAATTCGTTTATATAACAAAAATCAAAGTAGCTACAATTCTTACAGATGCCTTTCTTGACCTTAGATGGGCAAACATCTTGAGAGATGATCTTAATAATGTCTTTAGCTCTAACCTGAATATCATCTCTATCGACATCTGTCAAAATTACTTCTTTTGTCTTACGTAAAAGAGGATATTCCAAGATGCCCTTCACGCCATCTATTCCATGTTGCTCGAAAACATACATGTAATATTTCAGTTGCCATTCATGAGCTTTATCCACCTTATTAGATTTCTTTATCTCATGGATGACCTTGTTCTTGTCATCATAGTAATCTACTTTGATACCATCAATCTCCACTTCCTCATACTTTGATGTACGTTGTGGATAACTTGATTCATGCACCAGCTTTCCTTCATAGACCAAGTCTGACTCTTGTTCCATGTTGATGCCATTGGCAAACAGCCATAGTTTGCGATGGCAAAGCTGGTAATAGTTGAAATGAGTGCCTGTTATGCTCATAAGAAATTGTCCTCCTCATCACATGTCAAGTCCAACCCCTTTTGGTCATCATAGAAACCATTGCGGACAACATTTAACCTAATAACACTATTTTTTCCTATCTTAACCTCGTATCCTGAATCAATTCTATTTAGTTTGGTTTTTCCCTTGATAACAAGATACTCTGGTAAACTAATAGCGTAGAGTAATTTATATTCTAAGAACTCAGAATAGTTTCTGAACTGATATGTTGGAGGAGGACAAACAAAAACATCATCTTGATAGACAATATTTCTACTTCTCCATTCCTTATTTTCTACATCATCTTCATCACTAACATCTCTTGGACAAATTAACCAATTGTATTTAAACATTTTTTCCAACTCCTTGACATTACTCTTTGCCTCAAATGAAAATTCAAATTTCTCTTTGTATACATTATTCAATAAAATTGTCATATCATCAGAAGAGTAACTTTTCTGCAGCAATACATCTTTTGTCATCAAGAACGCTTTGCTTGGTATCCAACAATTATCCTCTAATATGCCATATGGTGCAGGATATATAGTTTTATTACGATAAGGAGTAAGAATATATAATATTCCCATATTATCAGAAAATCGGCAAAGTCTTCCGGTTCGTTGGATCATCCTGTCTATAGGACACAATTCTGATATCATGATTTCAGAACTTATGTTTATACTCATTTCTCCTATTTGAGTCATAATAACGATGCCCTTAGCGTTACCTTCGTCCCATGCTTTTTTACCTAATGCCTTTATAATTTTTTCTTCCTTTTTCAATTTATCAGGCTCTGTAAACCTACTATGATAGAGATAGAGATGGATATTGTCAATCTCTTCCTTGGTTCTTTTACTACAAATATGTTTATATAAGGCTATAGCACTATCCACTGTATTCATATAGAGTATTCCATTCCCTATTTCAAAACATTTTTCAATCAAGGGATCGATATCTTTAAATTCATTATAATCAATAATATCTTTAATTTCAAATCGTTTACGAATATTATTAACATCATGAGAATCCTCTAAGATTGAATCAATCTTATATCCTGTATTCTGATATAATGATAATGAAGAATCAGGTAGCGATGCACTCATTATAAGTACTGGCACTTTCCATTCATGTAAAACCTTTAGTAAATACTGAATGTTAGCGAGAGTAAAGTCATCATAGAAATCAGCCTCATCAATAACAACACAAGAATTTGCCAAGTTATAACTAATAAGATGATGGTCCTCACGTGTCATCGTCAAAGACATCAGAAGATGATCAATTGTACAAACTGTTATAGGCGATAATAAACATCTCGCCATCTTATGCTGATTCAACGCATCAGACAAACTAATTTCATTATTTTTCACTCTATCACTAATGACAGACCACGCACTGGAATGATACAATCCAGTTTGCCCCAATTCCTTAGAGACATTTACTGATATAGCATTCGATGTGAATCGGGTTGGCATTGCAAAAATTAATCTATCAGCCCTTTGTGCTTCAATCTGCTTTGATGCCCATAATAATGCAGCATCTGTTTTACCAGCGCCGGTTGGCGCTCTAAGAAGAAGAAGGTCTTTTTTCCAGTTATCTTCTACTATTTTTTGCACACCACGCTTTTGAGTGTAAGGAAATGTATAAGAGAATGGTTCTAAGCAGGAAATATCTTCCATTTCTTCTTTTGCACTTGCTCTATGATCTGATAATTGAAGTAATCCTCTAATTGCATCATATTCTATATGTGCAGAACATAAGAGTGAAAAATCATTTTTGAGAGTTATACTTGATGACGTCATTAGGAATTCTTTCCATATTGAACGATATGCTTCACAAGCCTCCCATTTGTTTTCATATCTACGCCCTAACTTAGAATGATGAGCTGCAATTGCTACTTTTTGAGACATCAGCAAATCACCTTGTGGAACAACAATACGTAGTGATTCCATCTCATGACGAAAATTATTTTTCCTTAGATTTTCACCTGCCTCATCCAGACATTCTTTACTATATTTTAAGAAATTTCCTTCAGGATTTTTAGTTTTCCAGACTTTGTAGTTTTGATAGTCTTTCCAACAGGCAGTTTGCCACTTATTATGTTTTTTCCCCTCATCATGCCATTCAGCAGAAGCGCATAAAAGGTTTGTCAAGTTCTTCCCGACCATTTTTGAGTATTTACTCAAAGAAGCAGGAAGAACCAGACAGATAGATAAAGACTCCTTTACAACATCTTTATTATGTTGCTCTAAAGTTATGCCAGAAGGCTTTGCTAATACTATGTTATTGTCAGCCTTGTTCATTTGTCCGCAATATAGAGTTTACACTTGTTCGTCGGAGTTAGGAGACTCCTCTTTATCTTGTTTATTCTTACTTTCCTTTTTCTTTTCTTCCGTCTTATTCTTAATATTTATAATCAAACTTTGAACATTGTCAAACTTTTCTACCCTATCATCTTCGGGAATGCATGTATACAGTTCATTCTCATTAAGAAATAGCATTGCTTTCTTATAAGCAGTCAAAACGCTATCGAATTTTTCATCTGTATCATCACCATAGAAGAAAACAGCCCCTCGATCAGTCAACTCTTCTTTAATTCTTTCTTGTTCAGTTTCAGATGCCTTAAAGTAACGTGAAGCCTTTCTACTTAATTTAGGATCAAATACGATAAAAACTTTTTGGGGTTCACCACACACCTCATTACGCGCTTGATTAGCATAATCATTTAGGAAACGAGTTGCCTCTAAGAATATTCTTGCTCTTCTCTTTCTTTCAGACTCATTGGCAAATTTATGCGCAATAGTCTTAACATGAAAGTTCCCGTCATATTCATACGTCTTATAGATGCTCAATGAAGTCACATCCAAAAAGAAATTCATACGCATATTGTCTTCTTGGCTGTACTCTACTGTAACAATTGCTTGCTTTTTTGCATCTTCATTCGGATTGTTATTTACACATACAAGCAGATCATTTCCAAACTTACTTGGATCTATTGCTACAGCTGGTGTAGCCGATATTGGGGAAGTTCTTCTTACAGAACCAATACCATCTATTGTATGCATAAATCCGCCCATATCAGCACGTAAATCACGCTCTATCATACTTGTTATACCATCTGCATTAGAAACATAAGTATACTGATCATCATTTTCTCCAATATGATTATCTTCTTGATCATCAATATTTACTCTGTTAATAGCAGAGAAAAGAGAATGGCGTTGCATCTGTCCAGAGATATACGCTCTTTCATCAAGACGTTTTTTTATCGTAGGCATGTTTCCCAACAATTTGTCACCTCCATTTGCGATATGATTCTCAAAAGGAGCAATAAGCGTTACTAAAATACCTTTAATCTTCATTTTTATATCTTTTAAAAGTTATACATTTTCATCTTTTTATTTCACAGTTTTCAATCTTGAAAAAGCTATCAGAAGGTTTTTGGCCTGTTCTAATGGCAACTCACCACATGATACCTTTGACATAAATAATTTAGCACCTTCATCTATGTCATAACCAGTAAGACGAGCTGCTCTTGTTGTGATAAATGCAACTAAAGCATCACCTGATTTTGCAGACATAATAGCACTTTCAAATTGAATTAAAATTTTATTTTTTAATTCTCTCTGTTTTTCCTTTTTTTCATCTTCCTTCAAGTTTTTAATCACTGATATTTCCTTAGAGGCATAAGTGAAAGCTTGAAGGTTTAGCCAATTCCCAAAAGCGATGGCCGAATTAACAATATCTTCATTTAGTTTTTCCATAATGCAAAAATATGTTTTTAATAATAATTCCATTTCATTAGGGTATTCTGCCCTAAAAGAGAAGAAACCACGAAAAGATGTTTTATTAAATAAAGTCAGGAATCTACTTACAAACAAGTCAAGCCTATCATATTCATTTTTTCTAATATCGTTAAACTTATCTATTTTGCTTCGACTACCAACTTTAAATAATTCTATTCTATAAATACTATCAACTATGCTTTGCAACTTTCCCTTCGATGCCAAATCTATAATGACATGATTGAATGAAAATGCTTTTATCTCATCAGACGAAATAAGATAAATATTTGTATCTTTCAATTGCTCTACCACATTACAAACCTTAGGTGAAAGTTGATCCTTCGCATCCTTTGCAAACTTACCAATCGCCCCAAGCAAAGCAATTGCACCCATAGAACTCGTTTGTGGCGCATTCGGAAAATTACCATTAAGCAAACGAGGACGATGTAATATATATTTCCCACTTTTCTTCCAAGCAACTTTACCATTCAATAAATTCTTCGTTTCATTTATATACATTTCCTCAAAGAGTTTTATGAAAAGAATCATATCAGGAAGTTCTAAGTCAGGAATGAGACACCAATTCTTTTTATCCCTATAACAAGGCTTATCTGGTGTTGACAGTGTTATACATCCCAATCTATAATCTCGTAATGTCCAGTTCGGTTTTCCTCGTTCATTTAAGCCTTTTCCTTGTGAAGAAAATATAGAAAATTCACCTGCAAACGGATTTCCTACCAATGGGAGCTTGTCTTTTGTTTGCTCATTTCCAATTAGTTTTTCAATTGTATCCTTGACTTTTTTGTTTATAAAGGAAGGAGAACTAAAATCTGCTTCTTTCTTTGTAAAACTATATTTTATTTTATTTCTTCCTGTTGTTACTTTAGGAGCTTTAAGGGCATAATGATTTAGACCATTTTCTAATTCATATAGAATATGGTCTTCATCTATTTCCTCTTCTTTTTGCAAATCATTATGCACCATCAGAAGCGCTATTGCATATTTAAAAAATGGATGTGTCGTCATACTTTTGTAATTTCAACTTCTACCCAACCTTCGCTATTGCCAAGATATGTTGCAGAATTATTTATGTTCTCTTTCAACAAACTAAACAAATCAGCATCAATATTTATCGGTATCTTTATAATACCATGTATTTCTATATACTCGCGAGATACTGGCGTATAGTAATAAAATGGTATTTTTTGCCAATTATACTTTTCACGATTGCTTTTATCTGGCGATTTCAGCCAATTATCAATCTCTTTATTAATATTAATGCTATCACTATCAGAATGCATAATCTCATCATGCAATTCTTTTATAACATCTAAGCTTATATGTCTAGAGCCATTTACTTGAACATATGTATTATATCTTCTGCGAGCACGACTCCATAAATCAGTATAGTATATAAAGCCAACATCGCCTTCCTCAAAAGGCTTTAGAGGTTCATACCAAGGCGTTCCGTTTAACGAGAAAAACTCCATTAATAACGGAATATAAATAGACCCCTGTATAAATTGTTCCTTTTTCAAATCAATCTTTTGCTTCCTGCGAGCCTTAACCATATCTTTGAATATCTCAAGTCGCAATTGGTTATCAAAATGCCAACCTAGCATATTCTCAAATAATCCACAAAGCATCTTCTTGCTTGGATATTTCATTGTTTTATAAAAAGATCCAGGCAATTCGCTCACCATAGATAAAGGAGCTAAAGGTCTAATTACCAAAACTGCTTGTGTTTGCAACTCTGGCAACTTTTTCAATATTGATAAGTCTATATTACTTTCCATTTTAATCTTTCATTTTAATAAATCCAAACCCCTGCGAACATTGTTCTCCTATACCTCCTTCATAAGCCATCTTCATCAAATCTAAAGGTGCTTTCATGCAGAATGAACAGAGATATCCACGCACTCTTGATTCGTATGGAGTATTGGCTTTTATCGTTATCAACTTCGACTTGACCTTTTTATCTATCAATTCAAATGAAAACTCCTTATTTTCTATATCAAATGGCTGACCATGAATGCTCTCATATCTCGCCATCAATCCCTTTAATATACCTTCAGCAAACATGGGATTGTCAGGAGATAGATATTGAGTCTTGTTGTCTACATGCAGTTTGACACAAATAGGAGATACGGCTTGGAAAGTCATTTCTTCAGATAATTGCGGCATAGGTATAGCCTCAACTCCAACAACATCAAATGCGACCCGATGTTCCTTATTGCCAATAGTGAAACTTTGATGAGCAAATATTCCTTGAATAAACTCAAGAGTGCTTTTTTCCGGTATAAAGCTAATGTACCAAACTGCTCTTTCCCCGATGATTTTCAAACACCCAGCTTCAGGCAAAGGCCTTACTTTTTCAAAGATAAAAGGCGAATAACAAAACAGTTTAAACCTCTTGCAGCCATTTACATCATAGCCATTTTCATGAAGCCATGACGAATATTGCGTATCAGCTTGCGCCAATATGCGATAAATGACTGCCGACTGCTCATATTGATAATTAAAGGGCAGCAAGTCACCATATTTCCTATCTATCTTCAAGGTTATTTTAAACTTCATAAATTCTTCGTTTTATGGACATAAAATTTACTAAAAAACTTATACGTTGTTATTTCTTTTAGAATTATTATACTAATGTTTTATCTATGGGTGCTGAGGTGTTACTTTAAAGACCTTAAAACCTATCCGAAACTATTAGCCAATAAATTCATTCTACACTATTCTAAAATATTCAAGTTTATCTTTTACAACTCTTGTAATCTCTTTCGCCTCCTGATAGCACCCTTCAATTTCTTCATAGGTGTATGCATTCCGAGCCTCAGCGATTCTTTCGGTTGCAACCTCTTCGAACATATCGCAGACGATTTGATCGTTATTATTTTGCTTCATATCTACACTATTAAGAATTCGTATTTCCATGTTCGAGTATCACCCAAACACCGGTTTTATCACTTCCTTCGTGTCTTATGATGCCTGCTTTTTGCATTAACGCCAAATCTCTTTCTATAGTTCTTACTGTCACCGACAATGTTTCAGACATTTGCTTAGCTGTCACCATAGGATTTGACTTAATAACAGACACCATAATAGTCTGTCGCTCTGTTAGTTTTACATCAGATATTTCTCTTGAATTTACACCGACATTTACACCGACATTTACACCGACATTTACACCGACATCCCCATCACGCTCTGCGATAACTTCGTCTATCGTCTTGCGCTGAACAATCGCCATCACGCCACCTCCATTTTCTTCTATCGTTGGCAATGGCAAGCTGGCACGTTCAAACTCTTCGGCAATCTTCTTGAAACCACGTCCCCATGACTCCACAAAGCCTGCTTTGTAAAAAACATTAGCAATATTGTAATTACGAGGATAAGAAGAATGCTTCTGCAATAAGGCTGCCGGAGTCAACTCTTTCGGCAACAAACCGTAGTTCCACAATTCTATACTGCGATCGTAGATGCGCATTTGGATGGCAGGACCGGTATAAGCCTTATGCGAAATGGCATTGTATATCAACTCTCGTAATGCTTTATCAGGAATCTCCAACTGCTCTATGCGCTGCAATCCCTCGTAGTGAATAGGCGAAAGCAGATACTTGGTTAGGAGTACTTCCATCACCCTACTTGCCATCTGAATCAGGTTACCTTCAATCACATCTTGAATTATCAAATCGCTCTCATCTGTATGAAAACGTCCAATCTTGAATACCGCAGATGGAAAGAACTGCCCAACATGCTTGCCGAAAAGCAAGATGGCAGCATTTTTCAATTCACCTTCCCTAGTGAACAAGCCAAGATTACGCAATACATCTTCGGTTGACGAATTGGCCTCTGATTCATCCATACGACCTGCCTTGATACTACATTGCAAAAAATAATCAATCGCATTGCGGTCTATGTCATCAAGAGTAGCACCATAAACAGGAATATCATCCCATGAATGACCCATCTTTTCCATAATAAATTGCTGCAAAGCAAGCCCTTTAAGTTCTTGCTTGGTAGAACCACTACGATAATGATACGTACCTTTATAGGCTATCGGCATATTACTTGGTGAGACCACAATCTCTATGTACTCTTTATCACCTTCCATAAGAAGGTTTACATCTTCTACGATGCCCAGATAATTAACTATCTTGTTAGGAATATCTTCCAACAACCGTTTGGCATCAGATAAACCGATTACTTCTTTCCGGTCATTTACACCGATATAAATACGCCCACCTTGCGCATTGGCGAAACCACATATCCATTTCAGATATTCATCACGCCATGATTCCTTATATTCTATATTTTGACTTTCATTCTGCATATTCTATTCCTCCATACTTTTGATGATTGAATTGACTCTCTTCTCCCTTCCCAATGTCTCAGGAAATGCATAGTGGCCATTACCTATTTCACGAGGATTAGACTCTATATGCTCGGCATACCATGCCCGTTTATACTCGGTGGTGATGATGCCGTAATCCCTGGTAGCGATGATGGAAGCGGCGAGAGATGCACCATATAGCTCCTTGATATCTATCATCTCTTCCAGCGTTAACTTCTCACGATTCCTGGAACCCAATTCTTCGATAAGCACCAACTTGGGAAGAAGGAAGAAACTGGCAAAGAGATCGCAACGCTTCTCCAGTCTCAATGGACTGTCTTCCGGGAATAGGAGAAGTAGATGGGCCAATTCATGTACTGCCGTAAAGCGAAGTTTCTCCACACTACTTTTTTCTGGATTGAAATCGAGAATCATCAGCGGATGCTTCTTATCTGCCCAGGTACTCATTCCGAAGACATACTCTGGAAGATTAGCAGCAAGTATCATGATGCCTTTTCTTTCCAAGAGTCGCAGGATGCTGGCGATAGGTCCGTCACCGCAATGCCATTTCTCACGAAGAAGATCGGCAGCATGGATGGCATCTTCAAGGGTTGATACCTTGGTGCCTTTTACCGGATTCTTGAACCGGGTAGGAAAGCCTGCTTCTTTCTCCTTGGCTAGATACTGCTCTGCCCAAAACGAGAGTTTTGCTTCCAGGGCTTGCAACTCGTCTTCGGACAACTTGCCATTGGAGGTGGTACGGAGCATAGGCATATCTATCTTGAGATTGGTTCCTTCGAAATATTCCTCGCTGATATTGAGGGCTTTGGCTATGGCTTGCAGGGCATCACGCTTAGGGCGCATGATGCCTTTCTCATAACGGGAGATGCTCTGCTTGGTGATGGCTCCATTGGTTCGCTCTACGAGTTTTTCCATGCTGAGCCCCATCATCTGTCGCGCTTCCCGCAATCTTATTGAAAATGAGTCGTTAGTCACAATTGTCAGTTATTTAATTTGTTGACAAATATAAGAAAAAGATTTAATTCTGTCACCATGTAGTAGATAGATTTAACATAAAAAAGCACTAAAAAGGGAGAAGAATCAGGAGATTGAAGAAAAAAACAGGTTTACACCTTAATTATATAAAGATAGCACCTCGACCGTACTAAACATACAGTCAAGGCGCTCAACCAATTACCACGTACGAATATGACTGCATTCTACTTTGCCCATCAGATTATTATTTTCTAACGACCAGATACTCAGTACCAAATCTGTTTTTCTTGCTTTTCAATTCATCGATATTCTGAAGTTCGCTGCCAAATCGCTGCAAACAGGAAACCAGCAATGTGGAACCGAATTTCTGCTTCAAGATATCAAAAATAGCTGCTGCCATCATATATTCTCTCTCCTCTGGGTCGTCTGTCGATGTGAAACCTTCAGAAAACATTGCTTGATGGGCGAAATCTGCTCAAACTGCCTGTTGCTTTGCATGATGATGGCAGTTTCGTTGGCATCGAAACAGGAAACCCGTTTTGCCCAAACTTTATCCAAGCCTTTGGGCACTTTTACCCAAAGCTCTGGGCAAGTTTGCTCACAGGTATGAGCAACTTTGCTCATCGTTATGGGCAAAAATGCTCATCGTTATGGGCAGAAAAGCTCATCGTTATGGCTAAAAATGCTCAACGTTAAGTCAATTTGCCCGATAAGGTTTCGAGATTTCCATGAATGCTGTGGCATTTGCACGATGATGGGCATCCTGGTTTTCTTCAGAAATTAGTAATCGAGCTCCTCTGTATAACGGTCGAACACCATGTTCTCGTATCCTTGATCCTTACACCACTGCAAGATGTATTGTTGTTGTTCAGGAATGATACGAGTCTGCCCCAGTTTGTAGCGATAATACGAAGCTCGGCTTCCGAAATAGGAAATCATACTGCTTTTGAACACTTTCACATCCTTCTTTTTCAGTTCGTCGAGCATTTTTTCCAGACCGTATGCCATCTTGACAAGATGTATTTGCATGAAGTGTTCGCACTTGCCATTTTTGTATGCGTCAGGAAAAACGGCATAACCATCCGTCTTGTCAGCATTCTTGTAGACGACAGATAATTGACGGGCACATTCATTGGCAAGAGGACATTGTTCATTGAAACAATACTTCCAGGAGAATCCCTCATCGCCTTTTGCGAAAAGTAATCTTACTAAATCAGCTTGTGTCATATTGTTGTTGATTATAAGTTAAAAGGTATCGGTTTCAAATGGGTCTTTTTACTTCATTATAGAATCGGCAAGACTTTTTCTTGCTTCTGCAAAGTTAGCAAAAAAAATAGGATAACATGCCATCTTTATCTCATTTTTTTTGTTTTTTCTCCTTGTTTTTTGGTATTTTTCTCCATTAAAAGCCACAACATGGGGAAAACGTGGTAACAGCATGGCATTTTGTGGCAACAACACCAAGCGTATTGCCACGCACAGGCCACTGTCATTCAAGCTATTACACTCAATGTGGCAATTGTGGCAATAAGATGGTGCTTAAAACAAATCATCAAGCACCACTTCGTTCTGGGCAATGCCCGAATACATGTTGCGCTGAAGACCATAACTGCTGATAAACGTCAGCTGTATGGACTTCCGAGTTTTCGTTTCTTCCATAAAACGGGCAATTTTGTTTCTCAAAATCTTATCATAATCCTTATTGATGGCAAACTCTCCTTCCGAGAATTTCATTTCGCATAGATTGATGGTGTTGTCGCCACGCTCTATCACCATATCTATCTGAGCTGCCCGCTCATCAGCCTCACCACTACTCTTGCTCCGCCATGAATATAAATTGGTGGATACACCAGCTATACCCAACCGCTGCTTGACCTGAGAGATATGATTCATCGCCAATATCTCGAATGAAACTCCTGCCCAGGCATAGAAACGGGGCGTGCGCTGCAACTTGCTCCAATACAGAAGATTCCGAAACGAACTGTCTCGCAGGAAACGAAAATAAAACAAGGTGAAGAAATCCACCAACTGATAAAGAGATTTTCGGGTAGAACATCCGAAATTGACATATTTTCTGATAAATCCGCACGATTCCAGATTGTCAAGAATCGTGGTCAATGTCTTGCCTGATTTCATCTGGGCTGCATTAGCTATTTCTGTGCGAGTCATTCCATATCCACGCTCGTTCAGACACTCTACCACCTTGATATATGCCTCAGAATCCTTGAACAGGGAGCGATAGAGTATCGAAAACTCATTATACAACTGACCGTTGGGATTGAACAGCATACGGTCTATATTCTGCGCTAAACTTAACCGCTCGTCCAAAAGATTAAGATAGTATGGGATGCCTCCCAATATCATGTAAAGCTCTGCCATCTCGTATCTTGACAGCATCATCCCCTTGGTCTTCAGAAACGCTTCCGATTCTCCAAGAGAAAAAGGTTGCAGGAATAGACGATGGGTAAGACGACCATAAAGTCCACCATGGTTATTGATGAGTTTGTCCATCATCCAGGAAGTGGCAGAGCCACAGACTATCAGAACGATGTCGTGACGTGCCGAAGCCCATCCATTCCAAAAGTGCTCCAAGGCAGAGATAAAGTCAGAGCCCACTGTATCCATCCAAGGCAGTTCGTCGAGAAAAACCACCTTGCGTTCTACTTGGGACAGAGAATCGAGATAAGAAATCAGCATCTCAAAGGCATCAAGCCAATCATGGGGCAACGAAGATACTTTCCTGTCATAACGACGAAGTGTATAAAAGAAGTTTTTCAACTGTTCCTTAGTGTTTCCTCCTGCCAGTCCGGATGCCTGGAAAACCATTTCCTGCTCAAAATATTCACGCACGAGAAACGTTTTCCCCACTCTGCGGCGTCCGCATATAGCCACAAATTCAGACTGCCTTGACTCATATATGCGAGCCAGTGTATCTTGTTCACTCTTTCTGCCTATTATATTGTTCTTCATTTCCTTTTCTCCTGCTTTAATTTCTTATCGCTTACAAATATAGCAAGAAAAAAGCAATTATTGGCTATATCTTATGCTGTTTTAAGCCAATAATACATATTTTTAAGCATTATTGGCTAAATTCTACATTCCTTTCAGCCAATAATGCATATTTCAGAAAGAGGTGTGGCAAATAACAAAAAAGTCGTCCAAGCCCAAAATGAAGGATGGTGAAAGGTTTTATGCGTATCCAATTTCTAAAAATGGAGCACCAATGCTACAAATGGGAGCCTTGCCACCCTCACCTTTTAACCCATTCTGATGACGGAACAACCTATACATACGCTATTACAAGTGTATCAATTATTCTTCATCATTTTCATATTCTTGATTTTTTTCTTCACTTGGAGTCCCCTCATCATCACCATCATTAGAATACTCCTCTTCTTGTTCTTGCTGAGGTTCCTCTATATTTTCTTCTTGAACTGAGTCTACATCATTGGTTTCTCTTTCTTTACGTTGTTCCCTTCTTGGCTTGTCATTAGACTTGCTTGAATTATTATCATCACTACCACCCGCCAAAAAAACAAATACAAAAAAACAGAATGCGCTAAGAAAAATTTTAAGAACTGATTTCATATCTTTCTTTTATTAAACGATTTATAAAACATATATATATATACCCTAACCAAATAGCCATCAAATAACAGAACAAATCTACGATATCAAATGTACCAGGAATCCACCGGGGAATTTGTAATAACTCTGAACCAATAGCAACAACAGCTAAAGGCAAAGTTACCAAAAGACTTTTTTTCACATGAAAGTTCCAAATTGCCCCCATTAAAAGAACATAAGCGAGCATCCACAACCCATCAGGCAAAGAATACACTAACCAATTATCATAATGACCTTGAGGTCTGAGAGAAATTATGAAGTCATACACTCCTAATGATTGACACCATCTGAACATCACCAGACTATCACTACGATACAATAGATAGAGGCAACCTCCTATGAACAAAGAAGTCAGTCCCAACCAAATGGTAACCAACTGGAATCGCCAAATCAATCCTACATGACCTCCAACTCCTTTAACTTCTCTAACTCCTTGCTCCACTTCTGCCATTCTTCTTGATTTTTTGTATTCTTATAGAATTTAACCAAATTACGCACTGCAGAAATTTGTCTTGGTTTTGCATTAGCTGCTTTTTTCCACAAGTACTCAGCCTTTTTGATATCCTTAGCAAGTCCTCCTTTTCCTATGGCATACATAGTACCAAGATAACCGGATGCCAAAGAGGAGCCCAACTGGTCCGCTTTCTGATATAATTGAACTGCTGTATCGATATCAGCAGCTACTCCATATCCTTTTTCGTAACAAAAACCTAACCAGCAATATCCATCCTTATCATTCAACTCACTTGCCTTTTTGTAATACGAAAACGCCTTTGAATAATCAACATTTACATAACGTCCAAGACGAAATGCATTGCCCAATTTAACAAAGACATCAGGAGACTGCAAGTTCAACCTGTCACAAGCACTAAGCTGATAATAAAAGATAGACTTACTTTCGCCTTTTTTTTCATAATAATGCGCCATATTCAAAAATACGCCACGCGCCAAACCAGAAAGATGTACATTATTAAGCTGAATATCCTTAATTCGTAAGAAATAAGTATCAGCCTTAGCCATGTCCTTTACCTCATCATAATAATACATTCCTATCTTATAAAGACCATCATCCGAAAGGTTTGCAAGCATTTTTTCATATCCTTCTACAGCTTTTTTCTTATTAACCTCTTGATTATCCAGCCCCAAGTATGTATAATCCAAAATTCGCTCCTGAGCTTTTGCATAGCCAAGCGACTCTGCCATGAGGAAATAACGGTATGCTCTCGAATAATTCTGTACAATACCTTCCTCTTTTCCCTCGTAATAAAGCTGCCCCAAATTAAAATATGCCTTTGCGTTGTTCATATCACAAGCCTTGTGCAACCATTGAAGTTTCATATTACCCTTCGAAAGGTCAGCTAATTTAAGCATGGCATCAGCATCACCATTGTCTGCCAGTTTCTTGAGCCATTCCTTCTTACTACTGTTGTCATATGTTACATCAACCATTTTTCGACAAGCCTCCATATTACCTTGTTCTGCTGCCATCCTCCAGTAAGTAATAGCAGTAGGAAGAGAAGAAATAACACCCTTGCCATCATAATAGCAACAGCCAACCTTATATTGTGCAAAGTCATCACCCTTATCTGCCAACTTTTTATATTCATTGAAAGCCTTACTGAAATCATTAGACGCAAGGCGGTCGTCTGCATCCAAAGAAACACCAGTAAATCCCTTCTTCATCTCCTTACCAACATCTACTGAGACCGTCATAGTCTGTGGCTTATATTTTTTTTTCGCAAAACTCACTTGATACTCGCCATTGAGAGCAATTTGTTCACCAGTTCTTATCTTTTGTTTTTTAGGTTTTGCTGCACCATTAACTGGAGTAATCAGAAATTCTGCATTAAGAGGATAAGTAATGGTAAGCAGTCCATTGTTTTTCAAGTTGTAATCTCGCTGCATTACAATATGCTTGATAACAGGAAGCTGGTCTATTTCAAAGGTTCCTTCATAACTATTGTACCCTTGCATACTTACACAGAAGGTATGCTTACCCTTATTCAAAGGCAAGTCCAAGCCACCTGTATCATCAGTCTTGTAGCTTTTTCCATCCACTATAATCGGTACATTTGGCATACCTAATTCAAAAGTCGCACCTGGGGCTTTTTCTGGCATTTGTATCTGCATTACATATGTATTTCCGCCTTTCACTTCATCAATATTAAATTGAGAGAATTCTATTTCTATAGGCATTGTGTTCTCTGTAGATAACTTCAAACGCTGAGTTCCATCAATCACATTGACATAATACTCATTCTGTTTATGCTTAGGGAGACCTACAATATCACCCTCAAACTTGACCGTTTCTGCCAATATCTGTACTTTTATCAAGGCACACATATCACCATTGGCATCTTTAACATTTTCATGTTGAGCTGTCAAATCCGTTGGGTCAAGTTCAAAACTCTTCACCTTAATATCCTGTGCCCAGATTGAGCATTTGCACAACAAGGCTAAAACTATTGCTACATATTTTTTCTTCATTCCAAAACACAAATTTAATAGAATTAATCTATTTACCTACACACAACATCACTATCTCTGAAGTCTCATCAAGTCATCAAGACTGATCGTCCCCTTCTTGATTGCAGGAGAAAAGGCAGGTCTTGCAGTTGGTATCGCCGTATCATCATAGAAACGCAAGTCCAATGTCTGTTCAACATCTGTCACCAGTACTTTCATTTCTTTTTGCTGTCCATTAAGCATAGCGGTAAAACGGTATTTCATCTTACTCGGTGGCAGCCAAATTCCACCTATTCGCCCTTTGTCTTGTCCCATGACCAAAATATGGGTTCCAGGATTAGATAAAATGATAACATGACCATCCTTAGGAACAAGTTTATTCTTTGGAAAGAACACAGGCTCACCTGTCAAATTCACTTTTCCTTGATAAGAAATATAGTGAGGGGCTGAGATTAAAAAATCATATACCCCATATGGAAGATTTACCTTAACCAGACCACCAGTTTGGCTTTTATAATCTCGACCATCAATAGTCAAAATTCCATTTTTTGGCAATTCTGCTGTAAGCCATGCTTTTCCAGTATTTTCATCCATGGATGGCATATCAACAACCAATACATACACCCGTCCACCTTTTACTTCCTCGACCCCAAAATCACTAAAGTTTACAGCTAAAGGACACGTATGCATAGGCGAAATCTTCAAGAAAGTACTTCCATTAACAAGCCACACCTCATATTCATTTACCTTATGGAAAGGTTGTCCTATAATATCACCTTCAAAACTAACCTTGCTATCAACAATTTGAACTCTCACCAAGGCACACATGTCGCCATTTAAATCCTTAACATTCCGCTGCTGAGCTGTAAGGTCTGCTGCATCCAACGCAAAGCTTAGAACCTTTGCATTCTGTGCTGAAGAAGCCACCCAAGTCAACAAACAAAAAAATAAAACAGATAAAAATCGAATCATATTTCTCATCACTCTATACATTTAAAGATTTAAACCATTAGATAACTCTGAAAAGCAAGCTTTAAGGCAACTTAAAATCACCCATTTTGAATGCTTTTTCAGTTGTAGGCTGCCATGTACGAACTAAGATTCGCGGAGCTTCTTCGTTAGTAAAATCCCATATTAAAAATACAGTTCCCTCATCACTATATCTTGCAGTATGCCATTTCTGACGAAGGGTAACTCCATAATAATTAGGCTTGGCACCATGACGAATTACAGTATAATCATCAAACTTAACATTGACATAATTATTACTTGCAAACACCTTGCTCAAGTTTGAAAGATACTGCGCCTTTGTCTGCTGCACATACTTCACCTTGGCCTGATCTTTCATACCCATATCCGTACGTACTCTCTGCATAGTCATCTTACCTGTTATAATGATAGCATCGTCACTGAAGATGGTCTGCATGAATTTCATATTCTTGTCACAATAAGCCTTGGCAAAATGCTCACACCAATCAATGATTTGCATACGACGATCCAAATCACCTAACTCTTCACCTTTTTTTAAAATTTCGGTGTACATATTCATTCCTAAGGTAAAATTGAAATCAACGATTTTACCAGTTTTATCAAAGTCGATATAAATTTCTCGGCGTTTTTCTCCGTCATATCCACTTTCTTCCTTAGGATTCATAAGTACCCCGATATTCTGTATGCGAAAACCTCCAGACTTTCCAGGAAGGCTTATACAATGATCCACTATATCATCATCCTCGATAGAGAAATGAACCTGTTCCCATGTCATCGTCAAGCTGGCAGAAGCATCATCCGTGATATCTATACCAGAAAAATTAACATCAGCATTGACAGCATTTGCCTCATTGATGGCACTCAACAAGGATGACATCTGGTGTTCCATCTTAGTCTTCAAAGTTCCTTCTTCTATTCCATCAGAAAATTCAAAGTTCACCTTTTGCGCATACCCAGAAAGCATGACAAAAAGTCCAAACAAAAAGCATAATAACTTCTTCATATCTTTTCTTAATTATTTAGATAATTGAAACCAAATAGCATTCTGGTCTTGTGACAAATAGGTGTCCAATTTTTCACTGATACCTTTATAATAATTATAACGCATATCAGAGCCCGGGCTTAATATAGCTGTCACATTCTTACCAGAATCATAAATAACCCAAAAACACTCACTATCATTTCGGCATTCATTTCTCAATCCAAATCTTTTAACCTTATATTGATTTTGTAATTCAGAAAGTCTCATCATCAATTTCTCTGCAGAAGTTATATGACATAGCTCTTCCACAACTGCCTGCTGCCATTTTTCCAAAGAAATTGCAGAACTATTCTGACTTAGGCTCGCCGCTTCTGGGGACGGAATATTTCGGGACGGAATAACTACGGTTTCTACTTGGGGAGAAATTAGGTCTGCGTTAGAAACAGTTTGGTGCTTTTGCTCAACTTTACGAACAGCAACTACTGTACTTTTAGGCTTAACTGAAGCATCTTCATTTTTTCCTATATAAACAGACTTTTCAACATAAGCAAGAATCCTAACCATCCCATTCCTATCCATTTTCAGATACTGCACGTCTTTCAAGTCTGTATCTTTTACCTTTACGTTTGTAATAGATTTTTCCACACAATAGTCATTGATAAGTTTGGCAAGATTGATGTTAGCGGCATTTTTGGCCTCATCTTCGCTTTCCATTGTTATGTCATAATAGAAATATTGCTTGGAACGCTTAATCTCATTGAAACTCTTTGACGTAACAGTTTGAGCCTGCATAGAAATTGCCGGCATTAATAAAACGACAAACAAACAAAATATTTTTCTCACGCTCATTTTTTCTTTTCTTCAAACAAAAACTTCACTTTAGATATAGGAACATAGCAATTCATACGCCCAGTAATAGTACCACTTTTAGAACTTACATTGGCAGTATTGAACGTTAGCTTAATAACATGTCCATATCCTTCGTCTCGCTTCAACATCAATAATTCAGACGTATAAGTCTCATTTTTTTTATCTATCATTCCAAAATAAGCCTTACATCCCTTGGATATAAAATAATTCAAAAGATTAACAAGTGGTACATTCACCATTTCGCTTTTAAAATCATACATAACCAGTTTTACTTGTGCTTGTATGCTATTGTCAATACTATTGGTTGTAAGCAGATTGGCAAAGCTCTCCACTGGATGTCTGTCAGAAAACAACAACTTATACTGCTCATTGCCTTCCTGGACATAATAATTATTACTATTCAATGTTGCTACATAAAAGCTATCACCCTTAAGAACAAAATAATTAGGCTCAAAAAGTTTGACTAACCTATCCTTGGATATCCCTCTATCTACTTTTGGTTGTATAACACTTACTCTTCTCAAGTCATCCAACAAACGTCGTTGGTTTTCGACAAGATCTGTTCCATGAAAAAGATTATAGTTAACAGGAAAACAGACGGAGCAAAAAACCTTACCATTCTGATCCCATGTTGCTCGGCACATTCTATCTTCCCAATTATCAATAGAGAAATGAACATTGGGCATTGCCCAAATAGAAGATAACTTATAAATGTTTCCGACAGTAAATATCACATCATCCTCATAGAGTTGACGCTCCACACTTTTCATTCTCTTAAGAGATAGATTTGCTTGCAACGCATATCTTTCCAAAAAATTATAGACTGGTGAAGGAGCTACAGCACGCATTTCTTTTGAGAATATGGAATATCCAATATGCTCAACTTCTCCATCAGACACAATAATACTAAGAGGATGGCTCTTATAAGATTGTTGAGCTATATAAGAACCATCACTCAAAGTATCTAATACGGCCTTCATTTGCAAAGATTCTGCCATTTGAGACAACAAGTCCGATTGATAACGATTCTTTGCAGAAGATGCAAAAGGCAAGACCAACAAGACTGTCAGTCCCAAACCTATTTTACAGAAAATTTGCTTCATATATATAAATGTATTAAAGACGTTCTGAAAGACCTGTTAAGAACTTACGTTCACCATTACTACGAATCAACTGCCCCTGCTGTAGTACACCATTCTTGAACTTGGTATTTGAAATACGATCACCGTCCTCTATCGTCACACAATTTCCACTACCATCCTTCAAGTCGATATTATAAGAACGAGTTACTGTAATGATGCCACCTACACCATTAGGTTTACCACCAGCCATTGGACCCTCGTACTTACCACATTTCAAATTGGCTCCATTAGCTACAGGAGTTGGAGCCTTTTTGGCAGGAGTTGTTTGTTGAGAAACTGCCTGAGCAGGAGAAGTCGTCGGAGCAGGTGCTTCCACTACTTTATCACTCGCAGATTTGTTTGTCTCTTCTTGTGTCTTTTCCACAGGTTGAATTTCTGTAGTGTCGGGAGAAGTGATAACAGAAGAGTCGGGAACTGCTACATTTTCTTGGACAGGTTTCTCAGAATCAGAACCTGATGTTGCTAACCAAGTCACTCCACCACCTATCACTACAACTGCTGCAACTGCTGCAGATGTAACCTTACCATACTTCTCCCACCAAGAACGAGGACGCTGTACTTCTCGAAGTTCTTTACCACATTCTTGACATACAAAATCTTTGCGTGCAGGAATTTCCTGTATTTCCTTAGATTTACACTTAGAGCACCCATCATTCAAACATTGACCATATCTAAACAAAAGATGCGTATTTCTACTACTTGTTGACATTAGTGTTATTTTTATGATTATACATTAAATTAATCTTTCCCTTTTGACAATTCTTATCATTAAGCCATTGGAGGTGGTGTTTCTCCACTTGTTGGAGGCAACGGTGGCATACCTGGCATCGCTGGAGGAGCAAACAAAGGCTGTAATTCTACAACCTGACTTGCTGGAGACCAGGCTGCCATACCTTCCTTCCAAACCATAGTCTGCTGTGTCAGTTGACCTCCTTGAACCATCTGTTTACACTGTTCCAAATTATAAGGTCCATACTGCTGACCACCAACCGCAAGGAAAAGCTTAATATCTGCAGATATTGGAGGCGGAGGAGGCAATGGAGAACCTCCAATTTGCGGAGGAAAACCAGTTGGCTGCAGTGGTTGAACAGGTTGCGACATAATTGGCTGTGACACAACCGGTTGTTGTAATTTTGCTTCCTTCTCTGCAATTACTTGTGCCCAATTCTCTACCATAAACAATGATGGGAACTGTGTACCATCTCCTTCACTATGAAGCAAGATGGCATTGCCTGCATCAGTAGCAGGATTGCCAGTATGCAAGAAATTCTCATAACGTTCCTTATAAGGCTTCATCCATTCGATGGCACGCATCGGGAAGCAATATCCCACAGTCAGAATTGAGAGTTCATCCTTGCGAGGGCTCTTCCTGTTAACTGTAATTGTTGTACGAGCAATGCTTTGATTGATAGAAGTCTTGAAAGCGTTCTCTAACTTATCGGCAAAGTTCTTCAAACCAGGATTATCATCGGGAGAAGGAATAGAAATCAAGATGGCCTTCTTGTTGATACTTGCAGGATTCTGAGGACTTAAATTACCTTCATTATTATGGATATTCTGGGTAATCTGATTATTATCTAATTTCAGATACACACCGCTCTGACTTACTATTTTGACAGCAAATGCCTTGATATCATCATCCGTCTTTAATTTCTGACGCAACTGGGTGAGTATATTTAGTCCCAATACCTTTTTCTCGCTGTCCGCTTTTTCGTTATGCTTAAATTCTACAAGCTTGGTAAGTTTAATGTCAAAAGCATCCTTAATGGCATCAATACTAATGTCATCAGTCAGACGGCCAAAATTATAGAAATCACCTTCAGGCAAAATAGCCTCACGGATATTACGAGCAATATTAGGCATATCAACCTTATCTGTACGCAATTCTATTTCAAAGTCGGCCATGGCCTCTTCTTCACTCACTTCTATGATAGCGCCCTTCATGTCTTCCAAGCCCTTATTTACTTTGCGCTGGGCTGCTACAAGTTTTTCTGTCTCAGCAATGGCATCATTGATTTTCTGTCCAAATGCAGAAACATCCGTATCCATCTTACCCAATTCAATAGCTAGTTTGGCAGCTAATTTCTTGGCAAACTCCAAAGCCACAAGTCTGGTTTTTGAGACATATAAATCCTCAAGCGTAGTCTTATGACGATTAAAGAGATCGTTGTTCTTCACCATTTTTTGGAAAACTCCCAAATGATTTTTTTCGTCCACATTAGCGGCACGCTCATCATCTATAGCTTGGAAGTTTTCCTTTTCGTTCTTGACTGCAGTATCCAAGTTCTTGCGAATCTCGTCCATTTTCTCTAAGATTAACTTGGAGACCTTAATGAGTTCTACGACAGAAACATCACCTACCTTCCACTTATCAAAGAGTTCCAACTCTATTTTATGACGGATTTCACGAGCCATTTCAGGAACGACACGTTCCTTACCTTGATAGAAAGCCTCTACACCATCCTCCCGGAAATGACTATTATAGAACTCATTTAGTATATCATCCAATTCATTCAGAGGATCTTTAGTTTTCTTAGCATCCTCAGCATAACCAATAGCCTTATCATGCCAATAATCTCTAAAGGTTGGATAATCAGAATCTGCTTCCAAGATTTTTTGATTCAGCGTCAGATGGTTTTCATCAAGCATCCAGGCAGACAACTTTTCCTTGTTAAGATACTCTCTGCGATAATCCTTGTTTTTCTCTTCATCTACATATCCCTGATTATCTCTCCAATTATTATACTTAAATTGGTAAAGTATGCTCTCACCAATAGTATAGGTAATATGCTTCAATACACGAAGTTCTGGATAGATAACACGCTTGATACCAAACGAGTTAATTTTCTTTGTACGAGCAACCATCAACTTACCATCGATAGCTGGCACAGATGTTTCATCAAACTCCAAAGCAAAATCATCCATGTTTTCAAAATTATAAGCACGAATAACATCACTATTGATTTGGTCATCTTCCTTTATAAAGAAAATACGTGCAAAGAGATAGTCACTAACCACTTTTGGTAACTCTTGCAAAGAATTAATGGTCAAGCCATTTTCATTGACATTACTGTACACGGTCAATCCGTCGGCAACACCTTTGACGCAATCGTTATACAGACTCAGTTTTCCCCGACCTGTGACATCTTGCGGAGTCCATCTTCCCACTTGTAAGGCATTCAGTTCATTCATGGCCGCATATCCATTTTGGTAATAGCGTCCTTGATCCATATCAGCCTTAGGCAAATTCATCTCGGGAATCATAGCATAGACAGAAATTTTGGCATTAGGGAATGCCTTTCTTGATTGCAAAACTACATCTACAACAGAGCCTGAGCCCGTTCCACCTGCAAGACCGGCAAAAATATGGATATTAAGTTTGCTTGAATCACCAGAAATTTGCTCACACCGAGCATTGGCATCCTTCAAACAATTCACATATCCTACTGCGTTTGCAGCAAAAAGCAAACGACCCGCACGACGTTTCTGACCTGCCGCCTGTCCCAAAGATCCAATGGCACTCTTTACAGCAGCAACATTTTCAACGATACCCTTAACAGAAGGAAAATTATCTATATGATCTAAGATATGCTCAACATCTACAGCCTTGATATTCAGAAACTCATTGTTGGTAAATGAAGCATCCTGTCCCATCACGCGGAAATCTGCACGAGCCTTTCCATCCTTCGGCATCATTTCATCTGTAGAATCTACATACAGCAATGCCACAGGTAACTTACCTCTCTCCTCTTGAGTAGGAAATTCCTCAAACATGCGCATTTTAAACGCACGAAGAATCTTACCACCAGTGCCACCAAGTCCTACTAAGATATGGTTACTGTTACAAAAATTTTTTGTCATAATATTGATATTTTAGTTAATTTTCAATTTATCTTCTTCGACGATTTATACGAGTACGTTCCGTACGAGTTGCTCTCTGACGATTACGATCTATTCTATCATGAGTTACAAACTGGCGTGACATAGTTTTGATGACAAGAACCGCCGATAGGATTGTCAAGCCCAGACTCCACAATATCCTTCTAAAGATGAACCATCCCATATAACTTTTCAATTCACTAACAATAGCATGAGGAAGTTCCTTTGCTGTATATCCCTCAAATTCACCTCCATCTATATAATGAGCAACCAAAGGATTCTTCAATGCAAAATCCTTGATAATTCTGTCAGACTCTTCTGGAGACATGACTCTTTCTGTATTATCTGAATATTGGTGTACCATTTCCACCAAAGTTGGTTCGCTATAATTAGCAACTTTGATAATTGCAACAGAACCACAAACCAAAATACTTTGATAGATAAGGATTATTCCCAAAACAAGACCAATAACATAGGAAGCAAAAACAAAGCGAGCATCCTTCCACCATCCTTTGATCAAAACAAAGAACAATGCAATACAAACTATACCTATTACAAGTCCCCAAGCAATACTTACTATCGAATATCTAAATATTTCTATCATAATATGCGAATTTAAGTTGTTATTCCATCAATTTGATTTGTACGTTTACCTCACAAGACATAGCATTATTACATAATACTTGATGCAAGATTCAGCCGACAAAGGTAAGTAAATCCAACGAACCAATCAAGTTCATAATGGTTCACAACAGCCCATTTTCAGTTATTTAATGTTAATCTTAGCAACTTTCAAAGCACACACTTTATTCTTATATGAATATTTCTAAAAAATAGCACAATTAACATGATAAAACAGCTTCACTTAAAAGTATATAAATATGATTACCATTTAAGTCCATAAAAGAATCATTTGACAGAATTTAATAGCATAACCTTTACTACTGAAATACAAATAATACCTTATCAAACACTAAATGAACCAATGTGAACTTGCGTGGTATTATTTTTTTTACTACTTTTGCACCATAAAAGTAAAATTTCAGCTAAAGTAAATGAAAAAAATAAAAGATATAACCCTATCTGTGTGCTCTATCGTACTCTTAGCAGCATGCTCTACCGATGGCGGAAGGGGACTGACCCTGTACAGCCTTCTCCTACAACTAAGGAGAAACTGCCCATCAGTATCAATACGTCTGTTGCGACTCGCGCAACGGACGAAGCTTTTGAGGTAGGTGATCAAATTGGATTGTTTGTTGTCAATCGAGAGGCAAACGGTTCTGCCAACAGTTTGAAAACCCTCGGCAATTATATAGACAACATGCAGTTCACCTACGATGGAACTTGGAAAGCAGCCTCATCCATCTATTGGAAAGACGAGACTACCCATGCCGACTTCTATCTGTATTACCCTTACCAGAAATACATAAACAATGTGACTGCCGTGCCGGTACAAGTGAAGGCCGACCAAAGCGACCTTGCCGATTACAAGAGCAGCGACATGCTGATTGGCAAGACATTAGATGTCGCTCCTACAAATCAAGCTGTGAAGATAGAAGCCAATCACATGATGAGCCAAGCCATCATCACGCTGAAAGCTGGCAATGGCTTTACCGACGCATCGCTTGCATCATCCCTTGTGAATGTCAGAATCAATGGACTCAAGAGTACTGCCTTGGTCAACCTCTCCACCGGGGAGGTCACCGCAACAGGAAATGATACAGACATCATTCCATTAAAGGAAGATTGTATCTACAAGGCTATCATCGTACCTCAAGACGTAAAAGAAGGGAATTTCATTACCATCAACGTAGATGGCAGCAACTATTACCTTGCAAGAAATTCCAAATTCCACGCTTTCGAGAAGGGGAAAAAATATAATTTCACCGTCACACTCAGCAAAACGAGCAGTGGAATCAATGTCAACATCTCTCAATGGGAAGATGACGGTATAGACTACGGCGGAACTGCCAACTAAAAGGACATATCAATGAAATTATCGAAATACACCTTATTATATATATTACTCGTCGGAATCGTGATACTGACAGGATGCAGCGACCACCTTTTCGATGATGAAAAACAGGCAGACAGCAATCGCATCTTGCTGTCAGGAGATATTGAGCAACTTGCCGTTACCCGAGTAAACGACAATGGGTTCTGTGATGGCGACAAGATGGGTGTCTATATCGTAGATTATGAGGGTGACTACCCTGGCACATTGAAAGTGAGCGGCAACCGTGCCGACAATGTACAACACACCTTCGACGCATCACAGAACAAGTGGAATTCTGCCTACGACATCTACTGGAAAGACAAGCATACCCACGTAGATATCTACGGATACTACCCTATTGCCAATCCCGAGAGCATAGAAGACTGCTCATTCGAGGTACAGAAAGACCAAAGCAAAGAATCGAAAGATGGTGAAATATTCGCTTGCATCAGAGCAACAAACTTCTTAAGTTGTGCGTCACTAACCTTACCTTTGTCTCGATAAAGTTGATTTAACAAGTTTACTACTTCTATGTCCATATAAGATTCTGCTCTGGTAAAGTTACACATCAAAAGAAGTTTATAATAATAGTATTCCAATGTATGTCCCTCAAATGAACCAATCTCTGTATATTTGTTTTTCAAGATCAACAGTCCACAAAAACAAGTAGCACACTCCCTCCAATCCTTGATAAAATTAAGACGTTCTTTGGTTATTGTATCTGTAAATTGCTGACGTTTGAACTTCCAATAAGTTACAAAAGTACCTATTAGAGCTACCAAACTTGCAACAAGGCTCACGATAGTAGCTGCACCAGTTTCGCCTTCATGAGCGTCATTCGCTTGTGCCAAAACTTGCATTGACATTCCAAATAACATGATAATGCAAGCATAACGTTTTATTTCCCCATAAGCCCTAAGTTTTTAAATTATCATTTAGTAGAAAAGATGGTGTGAATCCCTGCTTTGCTTGAACGGATCCATAAGATACTCTCATCGCAATGCATGTTAGCCACTTAAGCAACCATAATACTTGCTCTATAACATACTTATTGCAAATGTAGAAAAAATTCAGATAACTCCCAAATCTTTTCTAAGATTTCTTTGCGGATTCCCCATTTTTCCTCATATCATCCCCTGTTTATTGTTGAAATCATTTATTTTGGGTACAAAGGTAAAAAGAATATTTGAAACTATCAAGTTCATAATGGTTCACAAGGCAAAAAAGTAGTTTATGGGAACACGTCACATCACCATATCTTGCCTATTTTTATAAAAAATACATAAAATCGGCAGAATAAGCTATAGTATATTTCGCCGAAACGATTCTTTTTTGTATCTTTGCGGCAACTTTAAACAAAAGATATAGTATGATTGTAGGAAGAAAAGAAGAAATCGCAGAGCTTGAAAAGTTGTACCATAGCGACCGTCCCGAGTTCGTTGCCATATATGGACGCCGACGTGTTGGCAAGACTTTTCTTATCAAACAAGCACTGAAAGGACGCATTACCTTTCAGCATACAGGTGTGTCGCCTGTTGACCAAGACAATGAAAAAAGTCGCATGAAGACTCAATTGGAAAGCTTCTATTACGCCTTGCTCAACCAAGGTTTAGAAGGATACAAAGCACCCAAAACATGGATGGAGGCATTTTTCCTACTCGAACAACTCTTGCAGAATCTTGACAATGGTGAGCGGCAAGTTGTATTCATAGACGAGTTACCTTGGATGGATACCCCACGCTCTGGTTTTCTTCCAGCCTTTGAGAACTTTTGGAATGGCTGGTGTAGTGGCAGGGACAATATTATGTTAATCGTTTGCGGTAGCGCAACCTCTTGGATTCTAAGCAATCTCTCTAAAAACAAGGGTGGGCTATATGGACGCTTAACTGCAGAAATCAAACTGTCCCCTTTCACATTGAAAGAATGTGCCATGTACTTTGAACATGCCAATATACAGATGAGTCAGTATGACATATTGCAAAGTTACATGGTTTTCGGTGGAATACCTTATTATCTTAGCTACTTCCAAAAAGGATTGAGTTTTGAACAGAATACCGACAAGATTCTCTTTGGTAACAAACCGAGACTAAAGGATGAGTTCAACCGATTATTTGCAGCTATCTTCAATAATCCAGAAGACAGCAAAAAGGTTGTACGCTTGCTGGCAACTCGGCACAGTGGGTTTACCCGAGAAGAAATCAGCAAAGCTACAGGATTGCCTTTGGGTGGTGGTTTGAGCAAGACTTTAGCAGCTTTGGTTGAAAGCGATTTCATTACATGTTATTCCCCATATGGTATGCCGAAAAGTACAATCTGTTACAAACTGATAGACAACTTCTGTCTATTCTGGCTAAAATATGTAGAAGAAAACAGCAAGGATGCAGGATTCATCAGCGATAATATGACTTCCGACATCTTGAAGGCATGGCATGGTGTTGCTTTCGAGGAAGTTTGCTGGCAACACATCCAGCAAATCAAACGAGCCTTGGAAATCGGTGGGGTAAAATCATCACTCTCAGCTTGGAATGTAAGAGGAGATGAAAATCAAGATGGCACTCAAATAGACCTCTTGATTATCAGAAACGACAATGTGGTGAACTTATGTGAAATGAAATTTGCCAGTTCCCCTTACACCATCAGCAAGGAAGAGGAAATACGCTTGCGCCATCGCATAGAAGCACTCAAAGCCACTCTTTCTCCCAAGCAAACCATTCACCTAACAATGATTACCACCTATGGTATTGCTTATGGCAAGCATAGTGGCATTGTACAAAAAGAGGTTACTATGGATAGTCTATTTGAATAAAGTCGAAACGAAATTGTCTTTGCATCCATACGAAAGTTATGTTCAAAAGTATTTGAGCATATGCTCTGAACAATTGAACATAACTTTCATCTATATGCAAGAACTTCTTTTTATAGGGATGCAGAAAGAGGTAAATGTCATTTACTGAACTTATCTTTCATACCATAAGCGCAAATTATTCGCACACAATGAATTTGTTTCCGCATCCTTATCATTTCTCCGTTCGAAGCCTCTGAACCGCCGTTCAAAGGCTCTGAACGGACATTCAAAGGCGTTGAACGGACATTCAAAGACGTTGAACGAAGATCACATAAGGATATACTAAGACTTTCATAAGGATGTGTCAACTCTCTTGTAAGGATGCAGAAACCCTTCCATACAGTTTCTTCCCCTTTTGATTGCAGTTTTTCAACTGCATAAAGCTGTATTATAACACAAAAAATAAGGAAAACACACAAATGAACCAAAGTGAACTTGCATAATTCCAAGATTCTTTCTACCTTTGCAGAAGTTAATTGCACGCTAACTGCATAAGCATAATACACATAACTATAAATCATAAAAGTAAATGGTAAACTTCAAATACATATCTCTATGCATTTGCACCCTACTTACAATAGCAGCATGCTCTACCGATGGCGGAAACGGGACTGACCCTGTACAGCCTTCTCCTACAACTAAGGAGAAACTGCCCATCAGTATCAATACGTCTGTTGCGACTCGCGCAACGGACGAAGCTTTTGAGGTAGGTGATCAAATTGGATTGTTTGTTGTCAATCGAGAGGCAAACGGTTCTGCCAACAGTTTGAAAACCCTCGGCAATTATATAGACAACATGCAGTTCACCTACGATGGAACTTGGAAAGCAGCCTCATCCATCTATTGGAAAGACGAGACTACCCATGCCGACTTCTATCTGTATTACCCTTACCAGAAATACATAAACAATGTGACTGCCGTGCCGGTACAAGTGAAGGCCGACCAAAGCGACCTTGCCGATTACAAGAGCAGCGACATGCTGATTGGCAAGACATTAGATGTCGCTCCTACAAATCAAGCTGTGAAGATAGAAGCCAATCACATGATGAGCCAAGCCATCATCACGCTGAAAGCTGGCAATGGCTTTACCGACGCATCGCTTGCATCATCCCTTGTGAATGTCAGAATCAATGGACTCAAGAGTACTGCCTTGGTCAACCTCTCCACCGGGGAGGTCACCGCAACAGGAAATGATACAGACATCATTCCATTAAAGGAAGATTGTATCTACAAGGCTATCATCGTACCTCAAGACGTAAAAGAAGGGAATTTCATTACCATCAACGTAGATGGCAGCAACTATTACCTTGCAAGAAATTCCAAATTCCACGCTTTCGAGAAGGGGAAAAAATATAATTTCACCGTCACACTCAGCAAAACGAGCAGTGGAATCAATGTCAACATCTCTCAATGGGAAGATGACGGTATAGACTACGGCGGAACTGCCAACTAAAAGGACATATCAATGAAATTATCGAAATACACCTTATTATATATATTACTCGTCGGAATCGTGATACTGACAGGATGCAGCGACCACCTTTTCGATGATGAAAAACAGGCAGACAGCAATCGCATCTTGCTGTCAGGAGATATTGAGCAACTTGCCGTTACCCGAGTAAACGACAATGGGTTCTGTGATGGCGACAAGATGGGTGTCTATATCGTAGATTATGAGGGTGACTACCCTGGCACATTGAAAGTGAGCGGCAACCGTGCCGACAATGTACAACACACCTTCGACGCATCACAGAACAAGTGGAATTCTGCCTACGACATCTACTGGAAAGACAAGCATACCCACGTAGATATCTACGGATACTACCCTATTGCCAATCCCGAGAGCATAGAAGACTGCTCATTCGAGGTACAGAAAGACCAAAGCAAAGAATCGAAAGATGGTGAAATGGGAGGCTATGAAAGTAGCGACTTCCTCTGGGGGAAGGTTGCTGATGTCACTCCTACCGCCAACACGATTCGCTTGCCTTTGACCCACCGCATGTCGAATGCCAAGGTGACCTTGGTGAAAGGTTCCGGTTTCACCGACGAGGAGTGGGCAAACACCGAGAAGACGGTTCTGACTGCCAATGTAGCTCGTAAAGCAAGCATCAACCTTTCCACAGGAGAAGTAAAAGTAGCAGGCAGCGTGGAGAACACAGCCACCATTCCTTCCAGACATAACAATGAATGGCGCACCATCGTCATTCCACAGACTATACCTGCAGGCACTACCCTCTTCAGTATAACCATAGGAGGAGAGCCATACAAGTTTTCTAAATCCGGCGACTTCACTTACCAAGCAGGAAAGATGATGAACTTCGGCATCAAGGTGGATAAACTATCTACAAGCGGAGATTACAAGTTGACATTGATCAGCGAGAGCATCACCCCTTGGGAGAGCGACCTCGTGAGTCATAATGCCACTGCCAAAGAATACATTATTATCAACTCTACTCCTGGAGGATTGAAAGATGCCATCATCGCAGCACATAAGGACTATACCCAAGTAAGAAACCTCAAGATTACGGGAGAAATCAACTCCAAAGACTTCTACTTCATGCGTGATTCCATGCCTCGCCTTTCTGCCTTAAACCTAAAGGGAAGTTCGCATCAAGGCTTATGGAAGAAATGAAGAATACGAAGAAAATCTGGACGATCAAATCCCTAACAGTGCCTTTTACTTCATCCAAACCACAGGAGGAAGCAACAGCCTCAACAGGCTTATACTGCCAGACCACCTCAAGTCTATAGGCTCAAATGCCTTTTATGGTTGCAAATACCTCACGGGGTCTTTGGTCATTCCGGAAGGAGTAACTGAGATACGTCGTGGAGCTTTCAAAGGATGTACTGGTCTCAATGGCACCTTGACCCTTCCTTCTACTCTCAAGAAATTAGGGAATCGAGGCGAGGATGACATGCAAGACGAAGGAACAGATTACTACGGAGGAGTTTTCCAAGGTTGTAATAATCTCACAGGAAATCTTAGGTTACCAGACAATCTGGAACTTATCAGAGGATATTGCTTTGCAGGTTGTTCAGGATTCTATGGCGAACTAAAGTTGCCCTCACATCTCAGGAGAATAGCGAACTGCGCTTTCCAAGGTTGCTCGGGGCTCACAGGTTCTCTGACTATCCCACAAAATATTACCACCATACCTTCCGAGGCCTTCCACGGATGCGGATTCAACGGAACCCTCACCCTGCATGACGGCATCATCAACATTGCCAATGACGCTTTTGCCGACTGTCATTTCAGAGGAGAGCTTCGCTTGCCAAAAAGCCTGAAAGTCATCTCAGACAATGCTTTCGGCAACAATGATTTTTCCGGCGAATTGAAGTTACCTTCAAGCATAGGTCATATAGGCAGCAGAGCTTTCTCCAACAACTGGAGATTAATGGGCACTTTAGAATTTCCGGAAGATATGCAAAGCATTGGGGAATTTGCTTTTGCCAACTGTAAAATGATAGAAGGTATCATCTTTCCGGAGTCCATGGAAACCATACGGCAAAATGCCTTCAGTGGATGTTACGGCATCAACTCCATCATTTGTCGTGGAGACATGCCTGCCTATATAGAGGAGAATGCTTTCGAGGGAATTGCCAAGGACAATTTCACGCTTGAAGTACCAGAATCTGCCATCGCCCAATACCAGACAGCCAACGGATGGCGTGACTTCAAGCGCATCGCTGCCCACCATGAGTTGGTTTGTCGCCCTTCCGTGGCTTGCGCCCTCAGCACTGAGCACAAGCAGACCTTGACCATCAATGCCGAGGGAGAATGGGAGGTAGCGAGCAAACCAGACTGGTGCGAGGTCTCTCCTTCCAACGGAAACAAGAAGACGGAAGTGACATTGACCATCAAGTCGATGGTAAAAGGGGCTGGCAACCGTAATGGAAAAGTAGTATTCCGACTGAAAGACAAGGAATACACGCACGAGTGCAATGTATCGCAATATGGATATGAATATGGTGAGGACGAATGGGTTACCTTACAAAAGGCTACAAAGGGCAGAAACGGTGGCATCAATATCGTATTGATTGGTGATGGATACAATGCCAAGGACATTGCTAATGGTGATTATCTGAAGAATATCCAGCAAGAAGTGGAATATTTCTTTGGTATCGAACCTTACAAGACTTATCGTGAATATTTCAACATCTACACAGCCATGCCGCTATCTACAGAAAGTGGCATCGGAACTGTGAACACGATCCGTTACAATCGCTTCAATACGACCTTTACTGCGGGCGTAGGTCTGAAAGCTGATTATGATGAGATCTTCTCTTACGTATTAGGTGCGCCTACCGTCAACAAGGCCAACTTGAACCAGACGCTTATCATCATCATACCGAATTCTACCGATTATGGTGGTATCACCCAGATGTGGGCAGATGGCTCAGCCATCGCTTTTTGTCCTCTTAGCACGTATGACTATCCACTCGACACTCGTGGAGTCATCCAGCATGAGGCAGGCGGTCATGGATTTGGCAAACTCGGCGATGAATACATTTACCACAATGCTTTCATTGATGCCTGTGGCTGTTCTTGCTGTGGGCACGTGGATGAGTTCAACTGGGCTAAGAGTCTCGGATGGTACGACAACCTTTCGCTTACGGGCAAAATGCACGAAGTGGATTGGAGCCACCTCATCTACGACGACCGTTATAGCGATATCGTGGATATTTATGAGGGCGGATTCATGCACACCAGAGGCGTTTTCCGTTCAGAACCGAACTCTTGCATGAACAACGACATTCCTTACTATAGCACCATCAGCCGTGAGAGCATCGTGAAGCGTATCAAGCTGTACGCTGGAGAGACTTTCTCTTTCGAGGATTTCGTGAAGAATGACAAGCGAGACGCTGGTGTGGTGGAGAGTCGTGCCTTCGGAATGAATGGAGATGAACGAATAGCAGGAACTTACCAGCACGCTCCTGTCTTCCACAAGGGAAGTCCTCTGAAAATGCAAAAAGTAAGAAGACGCAAATAACTTCTTCTCATTCATAAGAAAAAAGAAATATAAAAAGAAGAAACATGAGACGAAACCATTTCATCAAACATACGTGCATAGCATGGTGCCTCATCTTAGGTTTAGCATCTTGTGGAGACGAAAGTCTTCAAGATGCTCATTCCCTGGATGCAAAATCGACTCCGATGACCTTCATGGTAAGTCACCCAGGAAAGAAAATTACCCCCAAGAATACACGTGCTACGGAAACTGATTTTGAGAAAAATGACAAGATAGGACTTTTCGTAGCAAAAGCCGACTCACCTCTCGAAATCGGCGGAAACCTCGTGAACAATGCTGCCCTCACCTACGATGGCGGCAAGTGGACCCCTGCCCATACTCTGTATTGGGACGAAGGCACTTACAATGCCTATGCTTACTACCCTTATATCAATCAATTGAGTAGCATCGAGGACCAACCATTCAATGTGAGTACAGACCAAAGTACCCATAAATCAGGGACGACACTCGGCGGATACGAAGCAAGCGATTTGCTCTTTGCCAAGACCGAAGGGATTGCAGCTTCAACGGCACCAGTACCTCTCAACTTCAAGCATATCATGAGCAAACTGACCATCAGGCTCATCAAGGGAGAGGATTTCGAGGGAGAGATGCCAACGACTGCCGATGTGTATGTTCATAACACCATTCCATCAGCTACTATCGACCTACAGGCAGGGGTGGCAACGCGCTATATGAAAGGCAACCGCCAGTCCATCATTGCCCACCAAGATGACAACTACATATATTCCGCTATCATCGTTCCGCAACGAATTGAGAATCGCATGCCGCTCATCGAAGTCGTAATGAAGGGCGTAAGCTATCTCTTTGAAAGCAAGTTCCAGTTCAAACCAGGAACAGAGCACCTCGTCAATCTTATCATTTCGGACAACCCTGACCAAGTGAAGATTGAAATTGGTGGAGAAATCCAGAACTGGCAATAGTTTCATCTATACAAAAATTATCATAGAAATAGAAATAGAAAATAACAGACTATCATAACGAATGAGAAAAACGATATATGTTTTGTCTTTACTAATTCTCGTTCTCGGAACATGGCTTGTAGTTTTGTGGCTTCCGTCATTCACACCTCAGGAAGATGACAGACAAGAAACAAGATATGGTCTGAACGAAGGACTGGAATTGGTGGAACAAGACAACGGAAAGGAAGGCAAGCGATATGTCGTGGAGGATGCCGACGGCAAGGAGCTGTTCGTCATACCCCTGCGCAACAGTCTGCTCGACACTCGCTTTCGCAACGGACAGTTACGGTTTCGGGAACAAGTCACGCATCGAGAGGGTTTCATTGACCGACAAGGTATGGTGACCTTCACACATGAGGGCTTTGTTTCCATTCATGAGAACAATAAGTACCTGAAGACAACTTCCACCAACACGTTGTCAGAAGATCCCTCTAATACAAGTACGACCTACCAAGGGACAACAACTACCGTACACGAGGGAACATCTATGGTGCGATCGAACAAACTGTCCAATAGGAGCAAAACGCTCTCACAAGTGGATCTCCACACGATGGCACAAAACAACCCCTTCTACAAGGAAGCTGCCAAAATCATGCAAGGCAAGTTGAATGAGACCGACGCCAACCGACGCCACACTATCCTCAACTACTGCGAGCATTTCCGCACCGCCTACACCACCAAAGACATTGATTTCCTAAGACAGGTGTTTAGCGACAAAGCACTTATCATCGTTGGAAATGTAGTAAAGACTGCAGCAAATGACAATAAGATACAAGCTGAGAATAAGGTGACATACGCCATCCATTCCAAGCACGACTACATCAACCGTCTCGGCAAAGTGTTTGCGACAAACCAAAAGATAGATGTCAAGTTCTCCGGCTTTCGCATCATGCGACATCCTACCATGGACGGCATTTATGGTGTAACTCTGAGACAACAATACAAGAGCGACCGATACAGTGATGACGGTTATCTCTTTCTGTTGTGGGATTTCAGAAACAAATCGATGCCGCTCATCCATGTCAGAACATGGCAACCTGCCTCTACGGTAGGAGGGAAAGGAGACATCATCAACATTCAAGACTTCAATTTACAATAAAGTTCTATATAAGAAATAAGACTTACATATAATATAATAAGGTATGAAGTTTCAAGAAATCATCAAAAGGATAAAGGAAAGAAAAGCGGGAGTCGTGATTGCCATCATGTCTTTACTGCTTATGCCCTTCTCCTGTTCAGCCCAAGACTTCTCGGTGGCAAGTTTCCGCTTGTTGCCCAACGACGTAAGTGCCTTTATTGACAACGTACGCGACCTCAATGACGAGGCTTGTGCCCTCATGAAGATAGAGGCTCCAAGCGACTTTGCTTTCTCCACCCCATTAGGAATTGTGAAACGCAAGGACGAAGTGGGCGAAATATGGCTTTATCTACCCAAAGGTACGAAGATGCTAACCTTGAAACACCCGGAATGGGGAGTAATCAGAGACTACAAGTTGGACAAGCCATTAGAGAGTCGTATGACCTACGAGTTGAAACTCAACCTCCCCAAACCTACTATCACAGAAGTTCACGACACCATCGTAGAAGTAAAGACCGTGACCGACACGATAACAATACCACGAACTAAGCCCAAGATGCCACTCTCCATCTACACCTTGGCTACCGTGGCACTCCACCAAGACGGTCCATCATACGGAATTTTCTTTGCCATGATGAAACGCCATGGCTTCTTCCTCCATGCAAGCAGCGACTTGCGAACCATCGGGAATACAGAAGGTAATTGCCAAAAAGACGGAAGCATCGACGCCAATGGCACTAAGCCCTACTTCACAGGCGAGACACGACATAGCAATTACACACTGACCCTTGGAGCCATCCACCATATAAGTCGCAACATACGATTTTTCGAGGGCATAGGATACGGACGATGCGCAACGGCCTGGCAAAGGAGTGAAAGCGAAGGTGGCGGTTATCTACTCAACGAAGGATTGACCCATAAGGGCATATCAGCCGAAGCAGGCGTACTTGCTTCCTTCAAAAGGTTTACTATGACAGCCTCCACCATTACCATTGCAGGAAAACAATGGCAGGGTTGTATCGGATTGGGAATCAAAATATTTTAAAGAAATGAAACATCTTATCATCAATCTTGCGATTATCATACTCATGGCTTCATGCAGCAGCGACAAGCCATCTTACTTAGAGCCAAACCTATCGACTTTGGCAGCTACCGACATCACGCGAAATGAAGCGACCCTGAACGGTATTGCCGAAACAGAAGGAGATGCTGACATGCCTCAACTCTATTTCAGATATGGAACAACGGAGAATATGGACCAGACTGTCCCTATCACAACAGAAAGCGAAAAGAGATCAAAGCAAAACAACGTCTCCGTTCGTCTGAAAAATCTCATTGCAAACAACACCTATTATTATATGTTGCAAGGCAGCAATGGGCGAACCATCACATCTGGAAACATCATGAACTTTACAACACTACCCAACGAGAAACCAAAGGTAGGAAATACGACCTTGTTAAGTCATGGACCAACAAGCGCCTTCGTCAGTTACGACATCTTGGAAAATGGTGGAGAGAACATTACCGAAACAGGATGCTACTACGAATTGGCATCCAAGAACACAACAGGTCCACAGTCTGAAAAAGAGAACATCGAGAAAGAACTTCCAAGCAAAAATGCCACGAAAGAAATTCTTACCAACTACTCTGGAGGCTTGGGACAACAGAAGCTCCTTATAGGCGAACTTACTCTCAATACGACCTATAAGATTTGGCCGTATGCCAAAAGCCGCATGGGAGAAACGATCGGTGAGTGTATCACCTATACGACAACAAGCGATGCCATCATGCTAAAAGAAGCGGGTGAACTGCAGTCTCTTTTGGGCAACAATCTATATGATTATACATCACTCACCTTGGCAGGTCCAATGAATGGAGACGACCTGAATTGCCTCAGAAAGATGATGGGTAGAAACTTGGACGAGACCGATACTCCTGGCAAATTAGCCTACATAGACATGACGGATGTGAAGATTGTGGCAGGAGGCGGACCATACGGGGCAAACAGATATGTACAAGACCACGTCATCGGACAAGGACTTTTTGCCAACTGCGATTATCTCACAAAAGTTATCCTACCTACTGATGTCACAACCATCGAAAAGGATGCCTTTATGAATTGCAAGTCACTCGCCAAGATAGAGATACCAGCTTCGGTAAGCAATCTGCTTCCATCCAGCGGTTGTACGGCGCTGAGAGACATAGAAGTTTCAGAAGCCAACTCCAACTACAGCAGCGTCAATGGAGTGTTACTCAATGCACAACAAACCAACATCGTATGGTTTCCAATGGGTAAGCAAGGAGAATATTCCTTGCCAACCACCATCACTTCTATCAGTAACTATGCCTTCAAGGAATGCAGCATCGAGACATTCATTCTTCCTGACAACATGAACGAAATAGGTCAAGGAGCTTTTATGGACAGCAAGGTGAAAGAAGTAAAGTTACCTGCCAATCTGAAACGAATCCCGACAAGTACTTTCCAAGGTTGCAAACAGTTGAAAGTAGTAAGGATAGGCAGTAAGACAGAGGCTATTTCCGACTATGCCTTCGACCTCTGCCCTCTCACCGACATCTATATAGAGGCAACTCTTCCACCTGTATGCAGCTCACATGCCTTCACCACAAGAGGCACCAGTTTTCTCAATACCTGCATCGTTCATGTGCCAACAGGAAAAGCTGCATTCTACAAAGGAGATGTCATTTGGAAACAATTCAAGAACATCAAAAGTGACTCTTCCAAGTAATAAAACGACAGATAAAAAAGAACTATAAAAACGACAGATTATGACGACTCCAGAAATAGAAGAATTGAAATCGCTCATCGAGCAAAAATACGGAAAGATGCTCTGTACCACTACAGACTTCGAGGAGTTTTCAATCTACCTCAAACAAAAATGGGGCAAGAGCATATCCTCCTCCACCCTCAAACGCCTATACGGTTACGTAAACGACGACCACAAGCCAAGAAATATAACACTCGATGCCCTGGCTCAATATATAGGTTACAATAACTACGCTGAGTTTACAAAATGGCTGAAGAACAGCACGAAGTATAACTCATCCTTTTTCATGGCACAACAAGTGATAAGCAACGACCTGCAAGAAGGAAAGGAAATATCCATCGGTTGGAGTCCCAACCGAATACTGCGATTGCGCTATTTGGGCGAAAGCACTTATGAAGTCCTGACATCTGAAAACAGTAAGTTGCAGGTAGGCGACAAGTTCGTCACAGGATGCTTTATCAAGGAGCAGCCTCTATATCTGCCTTATATCGAAAGAAAAGGCAAACGAACCGCAGCCTTTGTTGCAGGAAGGAATGGCGGTCTCACACTTATCAACGTCATGAAGTAATAATCACACTTGAACTTTCGCATGTGGCTTAAGTACGGGCTGAAGGCCCAAAAGCTCCTATACCAGGGCATCGCCCACAAGCAGCACGCCCTGAAGGGGCAGAAGCTCTTAGCCCAGGGCATCGCCCTGGG
>OGOP01000426.1_pt1 | contig 39294 bp, 30 predicted proteins | sample 1552591 | NCBI WGS metagenome assembly OGOP01 (sample SAMEA2580120, study PRJEB22360) | human gut metagenome | biome: human gut; feature: human-associated habitat; material: faeces | place: Denmark | collected 2008/2010 | reverse complement strand
TGTAGCTTGTGGTTTGGATGAAAATTTGGTAAAATATCGGAGAGCGGGGAAATCCCTGTCTTCCAACAAGATAGAAGCTCTGCGCAGGATCTGGAATCTGTATCGTAAGGCAGAGGGAATGTCTGTGCCGAGCAGCGCCTGGCATTTCTGCTTCTGGGCAGTACGTGCGGTGAAGCGCAGAATATAGGAGGAGTTTGTGTTGAATACAAACGGTAATTATTATGTGAACAGATTGCGCAGGAGGGAATCCTTCAAGCGCTTGATCAATATAGGACTGTCGGCGATCTGCCTGTTTCTGGAAATTGCTCTGTTTGCCTACATGTGGCAGTTCCATTTCCAGTTCCAGCTGGTAGACCCGCTGCAGAAGATCTGGTACCGCGGCTTCCTGCTGGAGAACGGCATCTACAGCGTGATCCTGATCTTTTTCTCCGTGACCTACGGCGGAATGCGTCTGGGTTATATGAAAAATACGGAGATCATATTTTCCCAGGTGTTTGCAACACTGATGGCGGATGTACTGATCTATGCCGAGCTGTGTATGATGGCGCGTAGTGTGTTCCCGCCGGATATGTTCCTGCTCATGGTAGTGCTGCAGATCGTGGCAGTGATCATCTATGCCAATATTGCGAATAAGATCTATCGTACGGCGTTCCCGCCCAGAGAACTCCTGCTGATCCATGGGGATCGTCCCATCGCGGATATCTGTAAAAAGTTCGAAAGCCGTAAGGATAAATACAAGATCACGAAATATGAGCATATCAAAAAAGGCGCGGCAGAACTCTGCAAAGAGATCCTGAGTGAGTATCAGAACGGTGAGATCAACGCCGTCGTGATCTGGGATATTAATGAGAAGGACCGCAACACTATATTGAAATTCTGCTATTCGCAGTCCATCCGTGTGTATGTAATGCCTAAAATATCAGATGTTATTTTAGTAGGATCCGAGGAATTACATGTATTTGATACGCCGATCCTGCTGACCAGAGAGTATTCCCTCAGCATGGAGCAGCGGTTCATCAAGCGCTCCATCGACGTGGTCTGCTCCCTGATCCTGCTGGTGATCACCTCTCCGCTGATGATCCTGACGGCACTGGCGATCAAGCTGTATGACGGCGGCCCGGTATTGTACAAGCAGGTGCGCTGTACCATCGGCCAGAGAGAGTTCTATATCATGAAGTTCCGCAGCATGCGCACCGATGCGGAGAAGGACGGCGTAGCCCGCCTGGCACAGAAAAATGACGACCGCATCACTCCGATCGGGAAAGTGATCCGCAAATGCCGTCTGGACGAGCTGCCCCAGCTGATCAACATCCTGCGGGGAGATATGTCCTTCATCGGTCCCAGACCGGAACGTCCGGAGATCATTGCCCAGTATACCGAAGTCATGCCGGAGTTCGCCTTCCGTATGAAGGTGAAGGCGGGACTGGCAGGATTCGCCCAGGTATACGGCAAATACAACACTTCTCCGTATGATAAGTTAAAACTGGATTTAACATATATTGAAAATTATTCTGTATGGCTCGATCTGAAGCTGATGCTTCTGACACTGAAAGTACTGTTCTGGCCGGACAGCACCGAGGGTGTCGAGAGCGAACAGGTGACGGCTTTCAAGGCAGAGTATGACGGCCGTGCGGAAAAAGACGATAACTGATCTGAACGTATGGGAATATGACAATATGGGAGGAAGCCTCATGGAAGCAAGCTATGGTAAGGAACCCTTCGATCTGCGGCTGCTGCTCTTGCGGTTGGGCCGTAATCTATGGAAAATACTGGCGCTGACGATACTGGGTACAGTACTGTTCGGCGACGGTTATTATGTCAAAAATGTGTTGCTGCAGCCCGATCCCGGGTATGCGGCTTCTTCCACTTATAAGGTAGAATATGTCGAGAACCCTAATGCGGCCGGTGCTTACTATATCAACGAAGCCACCTGGAACAGCCTGCTCCACACGGGAGAATTTCTGGATGGTGTGGAGAATCATCTGCAGGAAGCGGCAGAGCGCGGAGAGAGCGGTGCTGCGGCAGTGCTGGAACAGGGCAGAGACCGCTGGATCGAAGCTTTGTCGGCTGCCCTGCCTTCCGATTTCAGTATTCCGGTGACGAAGGCTACGACACAGGATCCCGGGGAGAGCATTGCGCTGGCCCATGCCGCGGAAGAGACCATGTGCGGGGAGTTCGCAGAGAGTATGCCGGAGATCACGCGGATCAAAGTGCTGGATCATGGAGACCTCGCAGAGGCAGTGGTGCCGGATGTGCGTCCGGTACGGGCCGTGATCCTGGCGGCGGTGCTGTCCTTGTTTTTCGTAGTGGTGATCTTCCTGTTATGGGAGCTGTCCCGGGACAGCATCTGGCTCCCGGCCACTCTCCGCAGACGGTATGGATTACACAGTCTGGGTACAGTGGAAAGTACGGGATTTGCGGAAAATGTGAAATATCTGCTGGAGAAAGCGGATGCCCATAAGATCGCCGTCTGCGGTGCCCTGCCGGAGGCAGATCCACAGGAGGCCGTGGACAGACTGCGCAAGCTGCAGCCCGCCGGTAGAGAGCAGACCAGCGGCAGAGTGCAGCCCATCGACAGAGAATGGATCGCAGTTCCCAGTCCGCTGCTATGCCCTGAGAGCGCAGAGACTCTGCGGGAGGCGGATGTGGTCCTGCTGGCAGTGCCGGCCGGAGCAACGGTGGGTAAACGGCTGGAGGCTGTGCTGGAGTATCTGACCGCACAGGACTGTAAGGTGGACGGAGCCTTTTTATGGAATGCGGATGAGACCCTGATCCGAAGCTATTATTTTCTCCCTATGATTGGTTCCGATACAGCAGATAACGATATGAATACGAGAAATACAGAAATGGAACATACAAAGACTACCCAGGCAGAAGGAGAGCAGGCATGAAGGTAGAAGTACTGGCATCGGTAATGAACGCTTCTCTTCGTGAAACCGTACAACATATGAACCTGCAGTCCGATGCGGTGATCATCAACCAATGCGATAGATTCGGGCAGGAAGAAATGCAGATATCCCAGGAAAACGGAGAGGCACGAATCATCCGCTTCTACAGTTTCCCGGACCGGGGCATCGGAAGGAGCCGGAATGAGGCTATTTTGCGGGCAGAAGGAGATATCTGCCTTTTTTCGGATGCAGATATTGTGTATGAGGACGGATATGAAACGGCGATCCTGGCAGAATTTGAGAAAAATCCGCAGGCAGACATGATCATTTTCAATATCGAAGTTGAGGAATCCCGGCGCACCTACCACATCACGGAGCGGAAACGAGTGCACTGGTACAATTGCGGCCGGTACGGAGCGGTGAGCTTTGCGGTACGCAGGGACAGCCTGCTGGCATCCGGGAGCACCTTCTCCCTACTGTTCGGCGGCGGAGCGAAATACAGTAATGGAGAGGACAGCCTGTTCCTGACAGAATTCATCCAAAAAGGCTATAAGGTCTATACCGCGCCCGTGACCATCGGCAGAGAGGAAGCGGGAGACTCCACCTGGTTCCATGGCTACAATGAGAAATTTTTCCATGACCGTGGTGTACTGTATCATTATCTGTACGGATGGTTGGCAGGACCGCTGGCACTGCGGTTTTTGTATGCCCATAAGGGGACATTGTGCAGTGAAGTGACAATAAAACAGGCGAAGCATTGGATGCGGGACGGCATCCGGGAAGCAGGAAAGCGCAGCTGAGCCTGAACCGCTGCAGACATCGCAGGAGAATACGCGCGAACCGCGACGGACATCGCGAGAAAACACGCCGGAAATTAAGACAGACATCGTAGGCAGGAAGGGGGTCCCACATGGAAAAAAGTGCACTGGTATATATTGTATTAACACTCGTAACGGTGGGATTCGGCTTCTGCGTGCGCAACAGCGCCTATACGGCAGGATACCTGTCGGGCAGGCGGATGTCTGGAGCGCCGGTGGGGTACGATCGTCAGCAGGCGAGGAACCTGGTGGCGGAGACCGCCGTATTCTGCCTCCTGGCGGGAGTCTCGGCCTGCCGTATTGCGGTGGGTGGTGACTACTGGGTCTATTGGCTGAAATTCCAGCTGATCGATCAGGGACGCCATGTGTCCTATGAAAAAGGCTTTGTCGGGCTGGTGAAGCTGTTCCACTGGATCTTCGGCGAGGGCTCCTATCTGCCGATCTTCGGATTTTTTTCGCTGGTCACGGTGTTTTTCTTCCTGAAAGCACTGCATGATCAGGCAGACTGGTACGTAGTGTCCCTGTTTTTACTGCTGACCCAGGGCTTCTATTTTAACAGCATGAATTCCGTGCGGTATTATTTTGCACTGGCATTGGCCATGTATGCGCAGAAATATGTACTGCGGGGCGAGTACGGCAAGTTCATTCTATGGGTGCTGCTGGGATGTACGATCCATAAATCGGTGCTGCTGATCATTCCGGCCTATATCGCAGCAGATCTGCTGTCGCGGGTACGACTGAAAAAATGGCACTACGCGGTCGGGATCCTGCTGATCTTATCCCTGATCTTCGGACAGGGCTTTTATCGGAATCTTATTTTTAAGTTTTATCCCTATTATAAGGATTCCATGTTCGACAACGGCCAGTTGTCCTACGTGAATATCGGAAAATGCCTGGCGGTGCTAATCCTGTGCCTGATCTACTGGAAGGACAGTATCCGGGATGATCGCAGGAACCGTTACTATTTCTATCTGAACCTGGCGGGACTGGTGCTCTATACCTGCGGCTCCTTCATCCCGGAGGTATCCCGTGTGGCCTATTACCTGATCCAGTCCCAGATCTTCCTGATCCCGGGCGTGCTATGGAGTGCGAAAAAGGGGTGGTTCCGCAACCTGTGCATTGTCGGAGTCATCGCGGCATATCTGTTGTATTTCGTAATGCTGCTACGTGGCATGTACAATGTGGAGATCAGATTGCTACCTTACCTGAATTGGATATTTAATTAAAAGAGGATATGATTTATGAGAGTACTGTGGGTCTGCAATATCATGCTCCCGGTGATCGCCGAGGCATTGCATAGAGAAGCTTCCAATAAGGAAGGCTGGCTGTCCGGACTGCTGTCGCAGATCGTGGACCGGGAAGACATCGGCATGACGCTGGCAGTGGCGTTCCCGGTTCCCGCGGGGGAAGAGATCCCACAGAGTTTTGTAGTCCGGGTGCAGGGGGAACACCCTGCCTGTGTCGCGGAAGCCACTTCTGCTACGGAAGCTGCATCTGCTCCGGAGGGGGGCGGTGGATATCTCGTCAGATGCTACGGCTTCCATGAGGATACCGTGCATCCGGACCGTTACCAGCCGGAGCTGGAAGAAGAACTGCGTAAGATCATGGAAGATTATGATCCGGATGTGATCCACTGCTTTGGTACGGAATATCCCCATACGCTGGCGGTCTGCCGTGTCTATCCGCATCCGGAGAGGATCCTTTTGGGGATCCAGGGCATCTGCAGCCTCTGTGCGGAAGCCTATTTCGCCGATCTCCCGGAGCGTGTGACGCGCAAAGTGACCTTCCGGGATCTGGTGAAACGGGACAGCCTGCGCAGCCAGCAGGAGAAATTCGTCCGCAGAGGTGTGATGGAGAGAGAAGCCATCGGTCTGGCGGGAAATATCACCGGCAGGACGGCATGGGACCGGGAGGTGACCACCGGGTGGAATCCCGGAGCACAGTATTATCCTATGAATGAGACCCTGCGCGCTTCCTTCTATGAAGGCAGCTGGGATCCGGAGCACTGTGAACCCCACAGCATCTTCGTCAGTCAGGGAGATTATCCCCTGAAGGGCTTGCATTATCTCCTGAAAGCATTGCCCGGGATCTGCAGGAAATTCCCCGATGTGCAGGTGTATGTGGCGGGAAATGATCTGACGGCATACCACACGCTGAAGCAGAAGCTGAAGATCTCCGCCTACGGACAGTATCTCCGGGATCTGATCCGGGAGGGGCAGCTGGAAGACTGCGTGCATTTCACAGGGAGACTGACAGAACAACAGATGCGGGAACGATTCCTCCGAAGTCACCTGTTCCTGTGCTGTTCTTCCCTGGAAAATTCGCCGAACTCCCTGGGCGAAGCCATGCTGTTGGGAGTACCCTGCGTCAGCACCGAAGTGGGCGGGATCCCCAGCCTGTTTGACGGCGGAAGGGACGGCCTGTGGTGTGAAGGACACCGGCTGACAGAAACGGCTGAAACCAGCAGAAATACGACAGATGCGGCTGAGAGCAAAAATAACACGTGCAATTCAAAAGAATTAAAAACAACAGAATTGGAAAATATTGTAAAATCCATGGAAAAATCCATTATCGAAATGTGGAGTTCTCCGGAGAAAATGTTGGAATACTCTAAAAATGCAAGAGAACATGCAAGAAAAACCCACGATAAAGAGAAAAATTTTGCAAAATTGCAGGAAATCTATGCAAAGATAGCGGAAAGGCAGGGCTGAGAATGCAGGTGGTATTCGTCTCTAATTATTTTAATCACCATCAGCTGTCCTTCTGCGACGCATTGTATGAACTCCTGGAAGGAAGCTTCTGCTTTCTGCAGACCCAGCCCATGGAAGAAGAACGGGTGAAGATGGGGTGGCAGGCCGAGGAGAGACCGTATGTGCGCTATGTACAGCCGGGCGGTACGACTACGGGCGGCCCGGAAGCACTCATGGGCAGGAATCCTGACGAAGAGACTGCTGGGCATGAATGGCGGCATCTGCTGCTGACAGCTGACGTAGTGATCTTCGGTGGATGCGATGATGAGAGCTACATCCGGGAACGCCTGGCGGCGGGAAAACCTATCTTCCGCTACAATGAGCGGCTGTATAAAGAAGGACAATGGAAAGCCATCTCTCCCAGAGGACTGCTGCAAAAGTATAAAGACCACACCAGATACCGCAAGGCACCGGTGTACTTCCTGTGTGCCGGAGCCTATGTGCCCTGCGACCTGGGGATCATTCATGCCTATCCGGAGAAAATGCTGCGGTTCGGGTATTTCCCCGAGACCAGAGAGTATGCGCCGGGGGAACCGTTTTCACGCAAGAAAAAAGGAAGCATCCTGTGGGCGGCGCGGATGATTGACTGGAAACATCCGGAGCTGGTAGTGAAGATAGCCGCTTATCTGAAAGAGCTTCCTTTTCACATTACGATGATCGGCGGAGGAGAACTGGAGGAAGAAGTACACAGACTGGCAGAAGAGCTTGGTGTGACGGATAAGATCACCTTCGCAGGCTTCCGGAGCCCGGAGGAGGTCCGGGCAGCCATGGAGGAATCGGAGATCTACCTCGTCACCAGTGACCGGAAGGAAGGCTGGGGAGCGGTAGTAAACGAAGCCATGAACAGCGGCTGCGCCGTCGTGGCGGATCATATGATCGGAGCGGCTCCCTGGATGATCCGACAGAGGGAAAACGGGATCCTCTATCACGACGGCTGTGAACAGCAGCTGCAGGAATACGTTGCAGAGCTGCTGCAGGATCCGGCAGAGTGCCGCAGACTGGGAGAAGCGGCGCAGCAGACCGTCCGGACGGAATGGAATGCACGGACCGCCGCGGAGAGACTGGTCAGACTGAGTCGTGAGATGGGATTCCTAGGCAGCGCCGACGGCCAATGCCTTCCGTCACCGCCCGTCCCGGCACTGTGGACAGACGGTCCCTGCTCCCCGGCCCCGGTGATCCCGGAGCGACGGATGTATCGATATTTAACGGAAAGAAATGAAGAGGACAGAACGTGAACAGTAATGAGACCAACCAGCCGCTGATCAGTGTGATCGTGCCGGTGTACAATATCATACCTTATCTGCCCCGCTGCGTGGAGAGCCTGCAGAAGCAGACCTATCCGGAGCTGGAGATCCTGTTGATCGACGACGGCTCCACCGATGACACCCCGGCGCTGTGCGACCGGCTGGCGGAAAATGACCCGCGTATCCGCGTTTTTCACAAGGAGAACGGAGGCCCCTCTTCCGCGAGGAACTTCGGACTGACGCAGGCCGCCGGAGCATACGTGGGATTCGTGGACAGCGATGACTATGTGGATGCCGATATGTACGAGCGCCTGTACCGGGCGATCGCGACTACTCATATGCCCATTGCTCAGGTGGGCAGGGATGAGATCGATCAGGACGGCAACATCCTGCCGAACATCTGTGAGCCGGTATCCGAAGAACAGGTGATCCCGGCAGAGGATTTCTTAAAAGAGCTGCTGATGCACCGGGGAGACTGCTCCTTCTGTACCAAGCTGTTGCAAAAGGATCTGTTCACAAAGGGAAAATTCCCGGTGGGAGCGCTGAACGAGGATTTCCACCTGCTGGTGAAGCTGCTGACGGACGAGGAAAACATCGTTCCCGGGATCGCGTGCATTCCGGGCCAGACCTACCATGTCTTTTACCGCCCGGACAGCAACACCAGAGATAAAAACCGCTTCTCCAGAGTGTTCGCGGACAACATCGATAACGCGGATATGGTACTGCGGCTGGTGGAGGCGAGATACCCGGAGCTGACGGAGATCGCCTTCCGGTTCGGTGTCTTCCAGAGACTGGACTATATGCTGCATATTCCCATAGCACAGATGACCGGGGACAATGCGTTCTACCGCAGCGTCGTGAAGAGCCTGCGGAAGGGATGGTGGCGCGCCATGAGAAATCCCTGGCTTACTTCTAAAAACAAATGTTACCACACCCTGTTTGCCATTGCACCGAAGGGGATCCGGGTGCTGCACAAGAAACTGAAGCACATATGAAGAGCACATATTCAAAGAAAGAATTGAGTTTCATGAAAAGAAAATTAGCATTTCTGGGAGCCATTCTCCTGGCGGCATTCATATTTACCTGCGAGGGCAATACTTACCGAACCCATGCGCTGGACGAGGAAGATCAGGCATGGATCGACGAGGCCGGGGAAGCATTGCAGAAGATCGTGGAAGAACGGGAAATCATGGCACTGGTCTATCTGTGTGATGAGCTGCCGATTCGCTCGGAAGCGGATAACAGCAGTGCGATCGCAGGCACCGCAGCCAGCGGACAGATGGTGGAGATCCTGGATGTGACCGTGGATGAGGACTATCAGGTCTGGGAAAAAGTGTCCGCGGAGATCAGCGGTAAGACCTATGTAGGATACATCCCCAGAGATCATCTGGCATGCTCCGACGAACGTTTTCTGGAATGGGAAGAACTGTATGGCATGAATCCAGGAGCGGAAGTGATGCTGGCAGAGGAAAATGCCACGGGCGTCTATGCGGATATCGAAGAGTTCCCGGAGAGCTACCGCCCGGCATTGCAGGCGTTGAAACAGCAGCATCCCAACTGGACTTTTGTGCGGCAGAATACGGGACTGGATTTCCAGACGGTGGTAAACAATGAATTACAGGGCGGAAAAAGTCTGGTCTATAAGAGCTACGGGGACTATTGCAAGGAAGGACAGCACAGTCCTAACTGGTATTTTGCATCGGAGGATGTACTGAAGTTGTATATGGATCCGAGAAATGCGTTACAGGAAAACGCTATTTTCCAGTTTGAACAGCTGACGTACAATGAAAGCTACCACACAGAGGAAGCTGTTAAAAATTTCCTTGAGGGAACTTTTATGAACAGCAGTCAGAACGCGCCCGGAACGGATATGAAGTTCTATCATATTTTCTGGACCATCGGTGCGGAGGAGAACCGTCAGGTCAGTCCGTTCCATCTGGCAGCCAGAGTGCTGCAGGAACAGGGACAGGGCACATCACCACTGATTTCCGGTATTTATCCCGGCTATGAAGGGTATTATAATTATTTCAATGTGGGGGCCTCCGGAAGCACCAACGAACAGGTGATCATCAATGGATTGAATTATGCCAAAAATAATAACTGGAAGGGAGCCTACTATTCCATTCTGGGAGGAGCGGAAGTAATCTCCGCGAATTACATACGGAAGGGCCAGGATACCTTATATTTACAGAAATTCAACGTATCCCCCACAGCCAGCAACCCGATATATACCCACCAGTATATGCAGAACATCTCAGCGCCCACCACGGAAGCCCTGAGCATCAAAAAACTGTATGAGAGTGCCGGAGCACTGGAGAATACCTTTGTATTCAAGATCCCGGTCTACGAAAATATGCCGGCAAGCCCCTGCCCGATGCCGACTTCGTCTACCAACGTGGTATTGCAGGTGCCGTCGGGATATGATGCTGCCGCGATCTATGTGGACGGTGTCGCCTATACTCCGCAGGTGCGGAATAACCGCCGCATCGTTACCCTTCCGGACGGAAATGCACAGGCAGCAGTGGTCTATCGTTATAATGCCAACGGTGCGCCTATCGGCATGTATGTCTGGACCATGGAATACCGTAACAATGCCTATGTGGCGACGGAACAGCCGGAGCTGACAGATCTGCTGACCTACCACGGATTTTCCATCCGTATCACCGGAAAAGCGGGAATTCGTTTTAAGACCGGTATCAGTACCGACCTCAGAGCCAGATTACTGAACGGCGGTGTAAACGGCTATTCCCTGAAGGAATATGGAACGCTGGTCATGAACAATGCCAACCGTGCCTCCTATCCCATGATCAAGGGTGGTGAAAAAGTCATCAGTGGACTGGCCTATGGCACGAACGCTGACGGTTCCCATCAGGACAGCATTTACGAGACTGTGAGCGGAAGATACCGTTATACTTCCGTGCTGGTGGGACTTCCCTCCAGCCAGTACAAGGTGGAATATGCGTTCCGCGGATACATAATACTGAACAAGGACGGCAGAGACATTACAATCTACGGACCGGTACAGGCCCGAAGCATTTATGCACTGGCGGAAATGGTTCTGAACATGGGAACTTACCAGCCGGGATCCGCCGCAGATACTTTTCTGCGGAAGCTGATCAGCGATGCACAGTAACAGTCTGCCGGCTGTCGGCCATCGGAGAACGATCATAGAATTTGATAAAAACAGACAGGACAAAAAGATGAAAAGAAAAGCAACAAAATTCATGGCACTGGCCATAAGCACGGTACTCGTCATTTCCCTGACGGCCTGCGGAGACGGCAACGGTGGGGAAGTAGAGGATGTGGTGACCCCGGTGGAAGCACAGCCGATGCTGTCCGAACTGGAGCTGGAGATCCTTAATCTGGAAACCAAATATAATAAAGGAGAATTCACCGGAGCAGATTACCTCGCACTGGCAGATGCCTATAGCAGAGCAGGCGATATCCGCAAGCAACGGGATATGCTGGAACAGGATTACCGGCTTTACGAAGATGCGGATGCATTTTCCACATTGCAGGGCCTCAGTGTAAATCTGGAGGAAGAGACGGAAGAGATCCGCAGCCGTGCACAGGAAATGTTAAATGATCTGGAACTGCCGGAATATCTGGACGAAAGCGTGAATCTCATCGACAGCGGCGACTGGTTCTCCACCATGATGCCCAAACTGAAGGAAGGACAGCGCAGCTACTATCTGGAGCGGGATGCACAGCCGCTATTCTATGCGCAGGTGGGATATACCGGCGAGGGACAGCGTTTTTCCAAAGTGTGGTATACCGGAAGTGAGACAAAACGCTTCCTGAGTCAGGAAGGAACCATCATCCGCCTGGTGACCGTGACTTCCACGGTGGCAGGGGCAGAGGATCCGACTTCGACTGCGGGAACCGATACAACAGCTGAGACGGCGGACATTCAGGACACCGCCACCCCTCGGGCTGCCACCCCGGCAGACATGGGTGCCTGGAACGGTACTTTTGAGTCCTGGAGCGTGGACTGCGCTACCGGCAGCATTACCCATGAACAGGGTACCATGCAGAAGGGTGTGCTCACCGGTGACTACACCTGTGACGTACATGCCGGAGAGGGCGGACTGGATGCATTTTCTCTCTGGAACAACCGGGAAGGCATGGAATATATTACTTATACCGGCAGTTTTGATTCCGAGGGAAAGGCGTTGGTAGAACAACCCTCCGAGGAAATCCGGAAAAAACTGCTGGAAGGAACAGATGATACGGATCTGATTCTCTACGCTTATGATGCGACCGGCGAGAACTGCCTTTGGCAGGGAACCGGTGCGGAGACTTCCGTGGCGGATTATCGATTTGGCGGGGAGCTGATCGGATTGGAGACCCGGCCGAAATATACCTCCTATGAGGTGCCGGAGACTATGGCAACGGATGACGACGGAACAGGAAGCACAGGAGAGACAGGCACTGAAAAACCCCAGATCCGCATCTTTGACGGAGAAATCCAGTGGTTCGACGGAAAATACTGGGTCAGCGCAGGTAATGTGAAAGAGATGGCAAAACAGGATCCTTTTGCAGCATACGAAGAGAACCATGATACGGCAGCACTCGGAGACACAGCGGGAACTACCGGAGGCGATACAACAGACGGAAATGCCGGGCAGAGCATTACCGGAGGCAATACCACCGGAACAGCTGGCGGCAACAAAAATTCCGGAACGATTCAGAAGCCCGCGGCAACCCCGAAGCCTATGACAAAGCCGTCCACCCCAAAACCCGGTACCACCAAACCTTCTGCAACTCCGGCACCCACTGCAACTCCGGTACCGGCAGCAACCCCAGCACCGGCGCAGAGCAATGACAACAGCAGCTCCGGCGGCAGCAGTGACAGTGGAAGCACCGGAGGAGACAGCGGCAGCAGCGGCGGAAGTGACGTGGATATGGAGTGGACACCGGATCTGTTGTAGTCCAGCGCATGCGATAGATCACATTGGACTGTTCAGAGGCAGCCCGGAAAATAGTGGATAAAAAGATACATATTGAAGGGTGCTGCACAGAAAAGTGAAACATTTGGAATGAGGAGGATTCATTCATTGAAATATTCATTGAAATATCCATGGAAACAGAAGATATTGGAATCGAAAAAAATAGAGCTGCTGCTGGTGGCATTGCTCCTATTGGCGGCTATCGTCATCCGGGCATACCATTTCGGAGCGCCGCCCATCGGCGTACATCAGGACGAAGCCATGGCTGCCGTGGATGCCAAAGCACTGGCGGACTACGGTACAGACCGTTATGGAATGCGGTATCCGGTGCATTTTACGGCGTGGCGTACCAGCCAGATGAGCGTATTACTGTCCTACTGTATGATCCCGTTTATTAAGCTCCTGGGATTCTCCACGGTATCCACGAGACTGCCAATGCTGGTGATCAGCTGCCTGGGACTGCTGGCACTGTACCTCTTCGGCAGACAGCTGGCCGGCAAATGGACCGGCATGATCGTGCTGATCCTGGGGACCATCAGCCCCTGGCATTATATGCAGAGCCGGTGGTCCTTCGACTGCAACCTGTTCCCCCATGTGTTCCTGATCGCGGTAGTACTGCTGATCGCCGGACTAAAAAAGAAACCACTATTGTACCTTTCCATGGTGATGTTCGGACTGTGCTCCTATGCCTACGGAATTGCGGACTATTCGGTACCGCTGTTTTTACTGGTGGTTGCTATTTATCTCCTGCGGCAGCAGGCAGTGAATTGGAAGGAACTGGCAGCCTGCTTTGTGCTGTACCTGGTGATCGTGCTGCCGGAATTTTTATCCATGCTGCTTACCCTGCTGGGAAAGCCCGGAATCGAGACACCGCTTTTTACGATTCCGTCGTTCCTCTCCAGCAACCGCGGCAATGATATTCTGTTCGCTAACTTCTCCTGGAAACAGCTGTGGGAGAATATCGTCTGGACCTTTACCACCACCTGGGGCTCCGGGGACAAGAGCGTGACCAACACCATGGTGAAATTCGGCCCGGTGTACTATATCACGGATCTGTTCTTTGTCATCGGACTGGTCAGCATCCTCCGCAGACTCCGGGGAATGGAAAAAGAGGAACGTTACCCCTATGTCGCACTGCTGGCGTGGCTGGGCATGGGACTGTGGGTAGGCATTCTTACGAAAAATGTGACAGTGAACCGTATCAATATCATATTCTATCCGGTACTGATCATCGGGGGCATCGGTATCGCACGCTGCATCCGGAAGGTACACCTCCTGTCCGTACCCATTGCAGCGGTCTACGGCGTGATGGCACTGATGATGGCACAGATGTATTTTGGCAGCTGGGGAGAACTCAGCCGGATCTATTACTACGATCCCTACATACAGGCGCTGAACTACGCACATACCATCGATTGCGATGCCTATTACATCTATCCGGATCCCCAGGGAATCGATGCCGGCGCTACCTTAGGCGAGATCCTGACTATGTACACCCACCAGATCGATGCACATTACTATCAGGGCATCAGCAACGTACAGGACGGCGTGGAACTCCGCCCGTATAAAGAACGCTACCACTATGAAAACGTCACGGCAGAGACCATAGCGGCCAATGAGGCGTCCGGCGAGCGGGTAGTGTATATCGTGGATTCCGGGCAGAGAGAACTGTTCGATCCGGAGAAGTATGAGATCACTTCCTTCTATGACCGGTTTCATGTGGTGAAAGATAAATCCCAAAAAAGACTTTCATTGGAATTATAACGGAAATGTGATAAAATCATGGCATAGCATGTATGTGGCATGAAATAACGGTAACAATGCATGAGAGACTTAGAATTTTTGATGACTGACTATGGGAGGAAAAGCAGAACATGAAGATAGAATCGATAAAAATCCATAACTATAAGGTTTTTAAAGATGTCGAAGTAAAGGACATTTCCAACATGGCTGTATTCCTTGGAAAAAACGGCGTTGGTAAAACTACCTTTTTTGACGTATTCGGCTTTTTACATGATTGCCTGAACAGTAATGTCAGATCAGCATTAGCTAAAAGAGGCGGATTTAAGGAAGTGGTATCAAGGGAACAAAAGGGCAATATAGAATTTACCATTAAGTTCAGAGCTTCTGAGGAGGAACCATTGATTACCTATGAGATATCCATAGGATTGGATGAGCATGCTAGAGCAGTTGTAAAAAAAGAAGTATTGAGATTTAGAAGAGGACAGAAAGGGTCTCCTTGGAAAGTACTGGACTTCTCTTGTGGGGAAGGAATCGCAGCAGAGGGGAAACTCAACTCTTATGAAGATGTAAATCTGGCAAAACGTCGAAAACAAAAACTGGATTCGCCTGACATTCTGGCGATTAAAGGGTTGGGACAGTTCAAAGAGTTTGAAGCTGTGTCCACATTTCGCCGTTTGATTGAGGATTGGTACGTTGCTGATTTTAGAATTGATGCTGCCAGAGAACGTCAGGAAGCAGAATACGGAGAACAGCTTTCGAGAACCGGAGATAATTTATCAGTTGTAACAAAATACTTATATGACAATCATCCGGATATATTTAACAAGATCATAGAGAATATGAAACTCCGGGTACCCGGTGTCGAAAAGGTGGAGGCACAGGAAACACAGGACGGTTATATTGTGTTAAGATTTCAGGACGGAAAATTCCAAAATCCTTTTTCAGCAAAATATGTTTCTGACGGCACAATAAAAATGTTCACGTATCTTGTCTTGCTGAATGATCCTTTACAGCATGCACTCTTGTGCATAGAAGAACCGGAAAACCAGCTTTACCCGGAATTGTTAGGGGGGCTGGCGGAGGAATTCCGCAATTATGCAAATGCAGGCGGACAGGTGTTTGTGTCTACGCATTCTCCGGATTTTTTAAATGCGGTAGAACTGGAAGAAATTTATTATCTGCAGAAAAAAGATGGATTTACCACAATAAAAAAAGCCTCGGATAATCCGATAGCCAGAAAACTGTGTGAAGCGGGTGATCTGCCCGGAGCATTATGGAAACAGGGGCTATTGGTGGAGGGATAGAATGAAGTTAGTCTTTTTACTGGAAGAAGAATCTATGAAACACTTTTTGGATGGTATATTACCAAAGATATTACCTCCGGATGTTGGTTTCATTACCGTCCCACATGAAGGAAAATCAGATTTACAGAAATCTGTGCCTATTAAACTGCGAGCATGGAAGGAACCGGGAGTGAAATTTGTAATTGTACAGGACCAGGATACCGGTGACTGCCGTGAACTTAAACGCAAGCTTGTAGAATTGTGCGGAGATACAACGCAAGAGGTATTGATTCGTATAGCTTGTCATGAATTGGAGGCATGGTATTTCGGAGATCTGGAGGCGGTATCTAAAGCTTATGGGAAAAACATTACAGTTTTGGCGAAAAAGAAGCAATACAGGGTACCGGATGATATTATTTCACCCAAAAGAGAATTGAAGAAATATCTTCCGGAGCATCAACAAATCAGTGGTGCAAAAAGAATAGCACAGTACATAGATATAAACAGAAATACATCTGAAAGCTTTCAGGCTCTTGTAAGCGGAGTGAGAAAATTGATAAGCTAGATGATACGGTCGTATTGTAGAAAAGACATCGGTGGCAAGATCGATGTCTTTTGCAATATGTGGTATTGTATGCTTACCTGGATAAGTTGTGAAAGATGCGGATACAGCTTGAAATCGTGGATGTTCATGTGCTAAATTATAATTAGGCTTTTGGACAGAACATGCTTCTATTAGATTAGTTCAGAGAAAAGCTGATTAAATCCGGTGGGTAAAACTGGTAAAAATTTTTCGAAAAAAGATTGTAAGATTTTGTCGTAAATCGTCATGTAGTATATGAGGGGACAGATACAGTATTAAATTTGAGAGAAGAACGGTAAATTAATAATGAATTCAATGAAGGATAATTCCTAATTATCCTTCATTAACCACCATAAAGTTCCTAGGATGTTTATTCACCAGAATATCTTTCTGCTTAGCACTGGACACATGAGTATAGATTTCTGTCGTGCTGATAGAACTGTGTCCGAGCATTTTCTGGATATAGCGGATGTCTACATCCTGCTCTAATAGCAGGGTTGCGAAAGAATGGCGGAACATATGAGGTGTGATATGTTGTTCGATTCCGGCGAGAGCGGCATAACGGTTGATCATAAAACGGACGGACTGATCAGACAATTTCTGCTTTCGTTTATTGACAAAAAAATACCCACAGGCAGAAATGTCCGCTTTAAAGGTGCTTTGATATGTTGCCAGGGCAGAAATGACCTCGGAATTCCCAAGCTGCAGGATGCGCTCTTTGGCACCTTTTCCGTAGATCAGTACAGTGTTGCTCTCTAAATCAATGTCCGAAGGTTTCAGGGAACATAGCTCTGAAATACGCATCCCTGTGGCAAATAATAATTCAATTACGGCAATGTCACGCAGACAGCATTTGAACTGATAGGTAGAGACGGCCTGCATTTTCTGCGCGTAGAGTACGGATAAGAACTTCTGAATAGAATGAAATGGGATAGTCTTGGGAAGAAGCTTGGCTTCGCGAAAATGTACATCCAGTTTGTCAAAGGGATTTTGCGCTAAAAACTCCGTATACTCCAGATAATGGAAAAAAGCTTTCAGACTGGCAATTTTACGTTTGACGGATTTGGGTTTGTAATGTTTGAACAATTCTGTAATATAGGAATCTACAGCCTTTTTGGAGAAAGGGTCAGAAATATCTTGGCAGAAGCTGTTATACTGATTTAAGTCGATTTTATATGCTTTAATCGTTTTGAAATTCAGTTGCTTACGATATTCACAATAGTTGAGATACTCTGAAATATAATCTTTTAAAGTGTTCATAGGTATGTTCTCCTTGAAGTTTTTTCTTAAGAATTTCTATGATAATAAATAAAAGCTTGTACTTGTAGCCTAAATTGATTAAAATCCCATATTTGACACTTTATAGAGCCAAAAACAGCCATAACCCCGGTGTTTATCAGGGGTGTGGCTGTTTTGGCTTTTGCATCGATATTGTACTATTTTGTAAATTGTGCTATTTTTTCAGTTTTGTTTCTTTGATGATTGTCTGCATATCTGCCTTCGAGATGAATTCATAATCCGTTCGGAAACCGAAGGCTGTGTGCAGGGCATCTGTCAGTTTCGTGCGTTTGTAGGAAGGAATGTAGCCGCTGTCTTTGGACAGCAGGGTCATATTCATTTCCCGGAGTGTCTTCAAAATTTCGCTGCAGGTGAATTCTTCTAAAAGCTTTTTTCCAGCAGTCGGTACACCAGAAGACTGATGTAACAGGTCAGGAAATGTGCTTTTATGCTGTCTTCCCGTCTTACAAAAACAGGTCTTGCTTCGAATTCTGTTTTCATGATCCGGAAGTTTTCTTCGATCTCCCAGCGGCGTCTGTTGATGTTGATGACTTCACGGACATCTCCTTCCAGGTTCGTTACCACTGCATAGAAACCGTCATACATGGCTTCTTCCCGGATACGCTCTTCATCCAGCTGGAAAATCTGTTTCTGTGCGATCTCTCCGTCACCGGTAACTGCTGTTTTCTGAATGAAACGGGAAGGATCGTTAGGATTTTTTCCTTTCCTGGCTTTATCCGGGGACTGCATGATCCTGATGGCACGTTCGATCTGACCAGCCCGGATCCTCTGCTGGTATGCCTTGTATTTCGGGGAGTATGTGATGATAACAGTTTCGTCCATATCTCCCGTGACAATGGGGTATTCTTTGTAATAAACGGTGTTATATACTTCGGGGTCGGTTTCATCCAGCGTGGAAATGTCTATGAACTTATCTGACCCCGGAACCTTGAACTGTGTCGGCAGGAGCGCCAGCTCACGTTCTTCCTTTTTCATTTTTTTCAGGGAATATGTGATCACATAAGACCTGTTTCCAAAGCTGTTAAAAAAGCGGTTGCCCTTACTGCCAAACCCGGCATCGGAGCAGAAGATAAACTCGCTGCAGTTAAAATCCCGGATCACTTTCGTCTCCAGAGGCTTCAGGGTGAGCTGTTCGTTCTGGTTTCCGGGATACAGGTCAAAGGAAAGGGGGATGCCGTCTGCATCCATGAAAAGCCCCATGGTCACGATGGGATTGGGTCTGTGTTCCTTGCTTTTGCCATACTTTTTCATGCCATCTTCCGCTTCAATCTCAAAATAATAGTTGGTGCAGTCGTAGTAAAGAATTTTTGAGTTACGCGGATGGACAAAGTTGGAGTTCTGGTAAAGCTCTTCCTGAATGTAATCCGATTCTTCTGCAAGAACGGAAAGGGAACGGTAAACATTCTGCAGGGAATACTTCGGCGGTTCCAGCAGGGACTGGCAGTAAGAGAAGCTGCTGAGCTTGCTGGAAGGGGAAAGGATCCTGGCATAGATCAGATCCGTAAGGATAGCATGGGAATCGTAAGTAAACCTGTGATGGTTACGGATATTTCTGCAGATGTTGTCGAGCCGCAGATCGGTGCAGAGCTGCTGCAGGAACAGATAGCCGACGTTGAAGAGCCGCTCTTCGTCCAGTGGGATACGGGCAAGCGGGGAAAAGGAAACCGTAACTTTTTCCCTGCGCTGGTTGTAGAGCAGAGTTTCTTTTTCCGCTTCTTTTTTCGCCCAGTCCATCATGGCAGTTTCGTCTCCGGAGAACTGTGCCAGAAGATCATTGTATTTCCCGAGTTTTTTGTAGATGCGGGAAGAAGTTTTACCGTTATCTTTGCGGTAGGACTGCTTGATATAAACATCCTGATTACCTTTATTTCCAGTGATAGATACATACATAACGCTTTTCTTCTATAAATAAAATCCATTTTCTTTATTATACAACAAAGCGTACAAAGTAGCACTATAAAAACATAAAATTTGACAAAAAATAAGACATAGATGGCTTAAATAAAGGATTTGCATTAAAATGTTAAAAAAAGAAGTGTCAAACTCCCGGGCTGCAGGGAGGATTTCTTAATTTTTTTGTGGATTCTTATGTGAAAATTGCTTTTTACTTCCCTACGTGGTACAATAAAATGACTTATGATTATTTTTATGTGCCGAGAGGGAAGTAAGAAGATGAAGCAGAATTTCTTGAAAATACCCATTAACAGAATCCTTGCACTGATCCTGTTAGATATTATGTCTATCGTTGTGGCATCCTTTGCCGCATTATACATTCGTTTTGATTTCAGTTTTGAGGGAATCCCTCAGGAATACCTTATCAAATTTGAAAATATTATTGTCTACAATATCATACTGACATTACTCTTCTTCGCATTATGGAAGCTGTACAAAAGTGTATGGCGCTATGCCAGCGCGACGGAACTGCTGAATATCGTATTTGCTACCACCTGTGCCAGCATAGCACAGATGATCCTGTGCCATATCCTGAACCAGAAGATGCCCCGAAGCTACTATGTTTTATATTGGTTCCTGCTATTCGGAATGACTACGGTGATCCGGTTCAGTTATCGGATCTTACGCCTGATCAATTCCAAAAGGGCAGAATTGCGGGTGAAAAAAGACGGCAGCAATGTCATGCTCATCGGTGCCGGAGCAGCAGCGAATGCTATCTTAAAGGAAATTGAGACCAGCAGCTATCTGAATCTCAATCCCAAATGCATTATCGATGATAATCCGGGATGCCATGGTAAATTCCTCCGGGGAGTGCCAATCGTCGGTGGCAGAGACAAAATCGCAGACGCCGTAGGACAGTACAATGTGGATGAGATCATCTTTGCTATTCCCTCTGCCAATACTCATGTGAAAAAAGAGATCCTGGATATCTGTAAAGAGACCGGATGCAAGATGCGTACCCTTCCAGGAATGTATCAGCTGATCAACGGAGATGTCTCCGTGGCAAAATTAAAAGAGGTGGAGATCGAAGATCTCTTAGGAAGAGACCCGATAGAGATCAACACGGAAGAAGTCCTGAACTATGTGAAGGATAAGGTCATACTGGTCACCGGCGGCGGCGGGTCCATCGGAAGCGAGCTGTGCCGGCAGATCGCAGGTCACCAGCCGAAGCAGCTGATCATCGTCGATATCTATGAGAACAACGCCTATGCGATCCAGCAGGAGCTGATTCGTAAATATCCGACGCTGGATCTGGTGGTGTTGATCGCTTCTGTACGCAATACGGAACGCATCGAGGATATCTTCCGCAGATATCGTCCGAACATCGTCTATCATGCGGCAGCCCATAAACATGTGCCCCTCATGGAAGTCAGCCCCAATGAGGCGATCAAGAACAATGTCTTCGGTACCTACCGTACCGCACAGGCAGCAGATAAATACGGTGTGGAGAAATTCATACTGATCTCTACGGATAAGGCAGTGAACCCTACGAATGTCATGGGTGCCTCCAAGAGAATGTGTGAGATGGTGATCCAGATGATGAACCGTAAGTCACAGACCAATTTCGTGGCAGTGCGTTTCGGTAATGTATTGGGCAGTAACGGCAGTGTCATTCCCCTGTTCAAGAAACAGATTGCGGAAGGCGGCCCGGTTACCGTTACGGATCCGAACATTATTCGTTACTTCATGACGATACCGGAGGCGGTATCCCTGGTACTGCAGGCGGGCGCCTATGCCAGAGGCGGAGAGATCTTCGTATTAGATATGGGAGAACCAGTGAAGATCGTAGACTTGGCGACGAACCTGATCAAGCTGTCCGGATACAAGCCGGGAGAGGATATCGAGATCAAATTCACCGGATTGCGTCCCGGAGAGAAGATGTACGAGGAACTCCTCATGAACGAAGAGGGATTGAAGAAGACTGCCAATAAGATGATCTATATCGGAAAACCCATCGAATTCGATGATGAAGTATTTCAAAAGCAGTTGGACAAGATTTATAAAGATGCTTATGACGAGACGGATAGGATCCGTGAGGATATTAAAGAGATCGTACCGACATATCAGATGAAAGGATAAAACTAAAATGAAAATACCATTTTCACCACCGGATATTACAGATGCAGAAATTGCACAGGTAACAGAAGCGTTGAAGTCCGGCTGGATCACGACAGGACCTAAGACAAAAGAATTGGAAAGAGAAGTAGCAACCTTTTGCGGAACAAGTAGGGCAGTATGCCTGAATTCCCAGACAGCGTGCGCAGAGATGACTTTGCGTTTGTTAGGCGTAGGAGAGGGTGATGAAGTCATCACCAGCGCATACACTTATACGGCCAGCGCATCGGTAGTATGCCACGTGGGAGCAAAACTTGTATTGGTTGATACACAGGCAGATTCTCTGGAAATGGACTATGACAAACTGGCTGAAGCAATTACAGAGAAGACAAAGGTGATCATCCCGGTAGATTTGGGAGGAGTACCTTGCGATTATGACAGAATCTTCTCTATCGTAAAGGATAAAGAGAAGATGTTTCGTCCGGCAAATGAGATCCAGAGGGCAATCGGCAGAATTATCGTAATGGCAGATGCGGCACATGCTTTTGGGGCAGCTTGGCATGATAAGCCGGTAGGGAGTATTGCAGACTTTTCTAATTTCAGTTTCCATGCAGTGAAGAATTTCACAACTGCGGAAGGCGGTGCTGTCACCTGGCGTGATATCCTCGGGGTGGACAATGAAACAATCTATCATCAGTATCAGTTATTGTCTTTACACGGACAATCAAAAGATGCTCTTGCTAAGACACAATTAGGTGCATGGGAATATGATATTGTAGGTCCATGGTATAAATGCAACATGACGGATGTTGTGGCCGGAATCGGACTTGCACAGATGAAGAGGTATTCAGGATTACTATCCAGAAGAAAAGAAATTATTACAACATATGATGCGGCATTCCGGCCTTTGGGAATCGAGACGCTGAATCATTATACTTCGGAACATCAATCTTCCGGACATCTGTATATTACCAGAGTACCAGGGATTACCTTGGAACAGAGAAATGAAATTATCATCAAAATGGCAGAAGAAGAGATTGCCTGCAATGTGCATTACAAGCCGTTGCCGATGATGACTGCATATAAGAATCTAGGGTTTACTATTGTGGATTACCCCAATGCATATCAGAGGTTCGCAAACGAGATCACACTTCCTCTTCATACGAAATTGACGGATGAAGAAGTGAATTATATCATTAAGAAGTATACTGAAATCGTAAAACAATATCTCTAAGGAATAGGATAATAGTTATGCTGCGGAAATGGGAAGATCTTCCGAAAATGATGCAAACGGAAGCTGTACGTCCATACTATGAGTATTTGAATAAAAGAAGAGGAAGTTTGCTGCTGAAGCGGATGTTCGATATCGTTGTCTCAACTGTGTTACTGATCCTGGTATCGCCGATTTTGGTGATTTTATCTGTTATGATCGTAGCAGATTCAAAGGGTGGTGTGTTTTACAGACAGGAGAGAGTGACGCAATATGGACGGGTGTTCCGTATTTTCAAGTTCCGCACAATGGTGGCTAATGCAGATAAAATCGGCACTCAGGTAACGGTACAGAATGACAACAGAATTACAAAAGTCGGTGAAAAATTACGAAAATATCGATTGGATGAGCTTCCACAATTGTTTAATATCCTTATGGGAGATATGACATTAGTAGGTACGAGACCGGAGAGCACTCATTATGTAGAACATTATACACCGGAGATGTATGCGACATTATTACTTCCGGCGGGGGTGACTTCCGAAGCCAGTATCAGATATAAGGATGAGGCGGAATTGTTGAAAAATGCGGAGGATGCAGATCGGGTGTATATAGAAAAAGTACTTCCAAATAAGATGCAATATAATCTGGAGAGTATTCAAAAATTTAGTTGCCTGAAAGATATTGGAATAATGTTTAAGACTGTATTGGCAGTAGTTAGGTAGGGAAGATGAATATATTACTAATCAACCATTATGCGGGATCTACAGAGATGGGAATGGAATTTCGACCGTACTATATGGCACGTGAGTGGACAAAACTTGGACATAAGGTAGATATTATTGCAGGAGATTATTCACATTTAAGAAAGATGAATCCAACCGTCAAACATGATTTACAAACGGAAGATATTGAGGGCATCACATATCATTGGATAAAAACAGGAACTTATGATGGAAATGGTGCTAAACGTGCTATTACAATGTTTCGGTTTGTTGGAAAATTATGGTGGAATGCATCGAAAATAGTGAAGGAAATGCATCCTGATGTTGTCATTGCTTCGTCAACGTATCCTATTGATACTTTTGCAGCACAAAGAATTGCTAAAAAGGCTAAAGCAAAATTAATTCATGAAGTTCATGATATGTGGCCTATCTCTCCTATGGAAATAGGACATATGTCAAAATATAATCCTTTTATCATATTGATGCAAATAGGAGAAAATAGTTTTTGCAAAAAGTCAGACAGAATTGTGTCACTTTTACCTAATGCAAAAGATTATTTTATAGAGCATGGTATGGCAGAAGAAAAATTCGTATGTGTGTCGAATGGAGTAATTATAGAGGATTGGACACAACAAGTAAAAGATTTGCCGGAAACCCATAAAAAATTGTTTGCGGACTTAAAAAAGGATAACAAAATTATTATTGGTTTTTTTGGTAGTCATACTAAGTCATATGCGCTGGAATACCTAATTGATGCAGTAAAAGAATTAGAAAATGAAAATGTATGTGCGGTTTTCGTTGGAGATGGTACAGATAAAGAACACCTGGAAGCATATGCGGGAAGGGCAAATGACAGAATTTTCTTTTTACCGCCAGTTGATAAACGTGCGATACCAAGCTTATTGGATAAGATGGACATTTTGTATGTGGGAGCATTGAATAATCGTATGTTTCGATTTGGAATATGCATGAATAAACTTTTTGATTCAATGATGTCTGGAAAACCTATTCTGTATGCTGTGAATGCACCAAATAATTATATTACAAAGTACCACTGCGGAATCAGTGTACAACCAGAAGATAAAGAAGCTTTAAAGAAAGGAATAGAACAGTTGATTTGCGTATCTCCGGAAGAAAGGGAAAAAATGGGAGATAATGGACGCAAAGCAGTAATGGAAAACTTTGAATATAGCGTGCTTGCAAGAAGATTTTTAGAGGTAATGGAATAGGTGGAGGAAAACATGGAAAGGTATATGGTTCATGAAAGTAGCTATGTTGATGATGGCGTAATTATAGGGCAAGGAACAAAAATATGGCATTTTTGTCATATACAAAATGGGGCAAGAATAGGGGAGAGATGTTCCCTAGGGCAGAATGTTAATATTTCAAATAATGTAGTTATAGGCAATGATGTAAAAATACAAAACAACGTATCTGTATATGAAGGTGTAGAGATTGAAGATGGGGTTTTTTGTGGACCGTCGTGTGTATTTACAAATGACTTGACGCCTAGGGCACGATTCCCTAAAGGACATGAAAATTATAAAAAAACTTTAATTAAGGAAGGTGCATCCATTGGAGCCAATGCAACCATTGTTTGTGGCCACACGGTGGGAAGGTTTGCGATGGTTGCTTCGGGGGCAGTTGTTACGAAAGACGTGCCTGACTATGCATTGGTAATGGGAATACCGGCAAAAATTGTAGGCAGAGTTGATGAACAGGGAAATATTATAGAAAAATATAGTGGAGATGAAAAATGAAAGTAGTAACAGTAGTAGGAGCCAGACCACAATTTATTAAGGCTGCAGTAGTAGGACATGAATTACGAAAACGGCATAAAGAAATATTAGTACACACGGGACAACATTATGATTATAATATGTCGGAACAATTTTTTGAAGAATTGAATATTCCTACACCAGACTACAATTTAGGCATTTCAGGTGGAACGCATGCTGAAATGACAGGAAAAATGATGATAGCAATTGAACAAGTGTTAGTGAAAGAAAACCCTGATTGGATGTTGGTATATGGAGACACTAATTCAACATTGGCGGCAGCATTGGCGGCAGCAAAGTTACATATTCCGATTGCACATGTAGAGGCAGGAGCTCGAACTCACAGTTTTACAAATCCGGAAGAAATCAATAGGATTTGTACAGACCATGTTTCATCATTATTACTTGCTAGCACACAGAGTGGCATGGAAAGCATGGCTAAGGAAAACCTTGCTGATAGAGGAATGATGGTAGGGGATCCTATGTATGATGCTTTTCTACAATATAGCCAAAAAGTAAATGTAGATGAGGTTATTTTAACAAGCCTTGCCGGAGAAAAGTTGGCTGTTCCATCCCGATTTTACTATTTGACATGCCACAGAGAAGAAAATACTAATGATGACAGTAATCTGTTGGAAATATTAAAAGCGATGGAACAATTAGATGCGACTACTATATATTCGGTTCATCCAAGAAATAGAACTAGAGCACAGCGATTAAAGGACAAATATCATTTAAAAAACATATTATTAGTTGAGCCAGTTGGCTATTTGGAAAGTGTTTGTCTAGTTAATAATTCTATAAAAATAGTGACAGATTCAGGCGGACTTCAACGAGAGGCTTTCTTTGCTAAGAAAAAATGTGTAACTATTTTGGATTTCGTATGTTGGCCGGAAACGATGGTAGGAGGGAGAAATGAATTATCAAAACCAGATTCCGTAGAAATACTGGAAAAACTTAAACATGAGCAAAAAATTGATGAGAAATATACACCATTTGGAGATGGACATGCTGCTTCGAAAATAGTGTATGCACTTGAAAAATCAAAGTAAAAAGCAAGTATTCAGAGAAGATACTGAGACAAGGTACAGTTTACATTGTTTCTTGCTTTGTAATTATAATGAGTTAGTATTGAAATCTATAATAAGAAATTAAGGAGAAAAATATGAATATCGGAGAATGCTATTCGGAAAAGATTGTCGCAACGGATGAGATAATCGCTAAAATTGCTAATGTTTCAGGAGATGTAAACCCTATTCATTTAGATGATGATTACGCAAAACATAGCGTATTTGGTAAAAGAATAGCGCATGGTTTATTTTGTATTAATGCGATTTCTATGATTATAGGGAACTATTTGCCGGGAGCAGGGGCGATATTAATTGAACAAAAGTTTAAATATAGAAAACCAGTGTATATAAATGATGAAATAAAAATTACTGTTACGGTAATAGATAAAATAACTGAGAAAGATATATATATATTAGAGACTATATGTATTAACCAAAATAACGATGTGGTGTTAGAAGGAACTTCTAGAATTAAATGGAAAGAAAATAATTAGGAATAAAAACTATAATAAATCATAAAATGGGAGTTTGAAAATGCAAAAAGTTGAATTGAACAAGATTGAAGAATATTTGAATAGTTGCGGCTTTGAATTTCAAATTGAAGGGGAAAAAGATATTATTGTTGAAGGGTTTTCTTCAATTTCAAATTATAAAGATAAAACCATGACATGGTTGAGAGATGAAAAAAGTGTTGATGACAGCATTAGGGAAAAAACAATTTTGCTGTGTATAGTGCAAGAAGGTGTTGAAATAGAAGCTCGTACAAAAATTATCTCAAAAATACCAAGAACAATATTTTTTTCAGTGCTAACTCAATTTTGGGATGATATGGATGAGGGACAGCAACCTATAGGACAGGGAACAGTAATAGGTAAGCAAGTACAAGTTGGAAATAATGTTCAAATTGGAAGTAATTGTTCTTTGTCCGGGAAAATTAATATAGGGGATAATACGGTTATAGGGGATAATGTAGTTATTCGTAATAGAGTGAATATAGGACATGATTGTCAGATACAATCGATGGTTGTGATTGGCGAAGACGGATTTGGCTATATTGAAGATGAAAACCACAAAAAAGAGATGATTAAACACCACGGTGGAGTTAGTATTGGTAATGAAGTTTTTATAGGAAGCCATGTTAATATTGCGCGAGGAGTAATAGATGACACAATTATTGAAGACGGAGTAAAGATAGCACCTTCTTCTCATATAGGACATAATGGACATATAGAAAAAAACGCATCTGTAGTTTGTTCTAAATTATTTGGTAGCGTTAAAGTGGAGGAAAATGCCTATATTGCTTCAAGTGTTATTAGGAATCAAGCCACGATAGGAAAAAATACATTGATAGGAATGGGGTCTGTCGTTACGAAGGATATAGATAGTAATAAAATAGTGTATGGGAATCCGGCAAGGGTTATAAAAGATATATAGTTTGTAAACAAGAAAATTGTGAAAAGCTTGATTCGAAAAGTGTGACAGAAAAAAGAGCTATTAGATGAGCGGAAGCAATGCCATTGTTGTTTGTGGACATGCAATGGGAGTATGTGCTATGATTGATTCAAGTTAGATGCAAACAAGTTGATTTATGAGAGTATACTTTGTTTATTAAAGAAGCATATTAATATAGTTCGTTTAGTGGACGAACTGGAAAATATTGAGAAAAGGAGCTTATAAATGAAACAATTATTGTTAAACAAGATTGCAAAAAAAGAAATTGTAGTAGGAGTTGTAGGATTAGGGTATGTAGGTTTGCCGTTAGCGGTTGAAAAGGCAAAAGCAGGTTTTAAGACAATTGGATTTGATGTACAAGAGGAAAAAGTCAAGTTGGTAAATCAGGGACACAACTATATTGGAGACGTTGTAGATAGTGATTTGACCAAATTGGTTAATGAAGGAAAACTATCGGCTACAACAGATTTTTCTTTCGTCAAAGATGTAGATTTTATAGCAATATGTGTACCTACGCCGTTGGACAAACATCAAGAGCCTGATATAAGTTATGTAAAATCTTCTACTGAGGCAGTGGCTCGATATTTGACGCCAAATACAATGGTTGTATTGGAGTCTACTACATACCCGGGAACTACTGAAGAATTGGTAAAACCTATTTTGGAGACAGAATCTGGTTTAGAATGTGGTAAAGATTTTTATCTTGGATTTTCTCCTGAAAGAGTAGATCCTGGTAATTTAATTTATAAAACCAAAAACACCCCTAAAGTTGTAGGGGGTATTGGAAAGGATGCAACGGAAGTAATAGCAACCATGTATCGCGCAGTGTTAGAAGGAGATGTATATGAAGTCTCTTGCCCAGCAGTTGCGGAAATGGAAAAAATTCTAGAAAATACTTATCGCAATATCAATATTGGTTTAATAAATGAGCTGGGAAGATTATGCCATAAAATGGGAATTTCTATTTGGGAAGTAATAGATGCTGCGAAAACAAAGCCTTATGGTTTTCAGGCGTTTTACCCTGGACCTGGATTAGGGGGACATTGTATTCCTCTTGATCCATATTATTTAACGTGGAAGGCTCGTGAATATGGATTCCATACTACATTGATTGAAAATAGTATGGTCATTAATGATGGCCAACCTGCATATTGTGTAGATAGAGCAATGCATATTTTAAATAGACATAAGAAAGCTATTAATGGTTCAAAAGTTTTAGTACTTGGAGTGGCATATAAGCAGGATATAGATGATTATAGAGAAAGTCCGGCTATCAATGTAATTGAGGAATTAAACAAAGTAGGAGCAACAGTTGATTATTATGATCCTTGGATTCCTGAGTATCGTAGAAATGGACAAACAGTAAAGGGATTAAAAGAAATTACACCAGATTTAATTTCGCGGTATGATTTGGTTATGATTACAACAGCGCATAGTAATGTTGACTATGAAATGGTACAAAGGAATGCGCAAGCAATCTTTGACACAAAAAATGTCACAAAGAACTTAGCAAATAAGGAAAACATCGAAATTTTGTAAGTCATAAGTATGATTGTGCAATTTGGAATAATAGAGTGTACGTTATTTGGAGTTGGAAACGTATATTAACAACATGATGCAAGTTATGATTAAACCAAATGAACGTAAAACACCGGGTTTTCATTAAAATTAATTTAATTAAAATAAATGGTCGAGAAACTTTTTAATAATGTATTTAGACAGAAAATGGAGAGTGTGTGTATGAAATATGCATTGATTGGCTGTGGAAGAATATCAACAAATCATATTAAAGCAGCAGTAAATAATGGACTTGAAATTGTTGCAGTGTGTGACGTTATTCCCGAACATATGGAAAATTTATTAGCTAAGCATGACTTGGAGAAGGATTCGTCTATAAAACGATATACCGATTATAAAAAAATGATAATAGAAAATGAAATTGAGTTAATAAGTATAGCAACAGAGAGTGGATTGCATGCACAAATAGCTTTATATTGCATTGAAAACAGTATTAATGTAATAATTGAAAAGCCAATGGTGATGTCTTTAGCTGATGCAGATAGGATAATAACTTTATCTGAAGAAAAAAATGTTAAAGTTGCAGCGTGTCATCAAAACCGTTTTAATATAGCAGTTCAAGAGATGAGAAATGCTTTAGAAGAAGGAAGATTTGGAAAATTGTCACATGGGGCTATCCATGTTCGTTGGAATAGAAATCAGGATTATTATGCACAAGCTCCTTGGAGAGGAACATGGGCTCAAGATGGAGGGGCACTGATGAACCAATGTATTCATGGTATTGACTTATTGCGTTGGACTTTTGGAGATGAAGTTGAGGAAGTATATGGGCAAACAAGACAGCAATTTCATCATTATCTTGAGGCTGAGGATATAGGTATGGCTGTGGTGAAATTCAAAAATGGAGCAATTGCAACTATTGAAGGAACTACCAATGTATATCCCCAGAATTTGGAAGAAACTCTATATGTATTTGGAGAAAATGGAACCGTAAAAATAGGTGGAAAATCGACGAACAATATTGACGTATGGAATTTTGCAGATGAGACGGAGGCAGATCAGAAGAATAAAGGCTTGCAAGAAGCAACAAGCAACGTGTATGGAAATGGACATACTAGTTTGTTTGCAGATATGATTGATTCAATAAAAAGTAATAGAAAACCGTATGTAGATGCGCACGCTGGAAGAAATGCATTGGAACTGGTTCTTGCAATTTATAAAAGTCAAAAAACAGGTATGCCAGTAAAATTACCTTTAAAAGATTTTGCATGTATAGATATGGAAGGAGAGTTTTAATGGCAAAATTCTTTGTTCATGAAACTAGTTGCATTGATGAAAATGTTGCTATAGGAGATGGTACAAAAGTATGGCATTATAGTCACATTCAAGAAGGTGCAAGCATAGGAAAGGACTGTGTTTTAGGTCAAAATGTAAATGTATCCAATAATGTAGTGATAGGGGACAGATGCAAATTGCAAAACAATGTTTCAGTATATGAAGGAGTTATGCTGGAAGATGATGTTTTTTGTGGGCCGTCTATGGTGTTTACAAATGATTTGAGACCAAGAGCGTTTATTAAGGATACAACTAAATATGGAAAAACAGTATTACACAAGGGATGCTCTATTGGAGCAAACGCAACAATTGTATGTGGTCATGATATTGGAAATTATGCAATGGTAGCAGCTGGAGCAGTAGTTACAAAAAATGTAAAAAAATTTGCGTTAGTTGCTGGCGTACCAGCAAAACAAATTGGTTGGGTTTGTCAGTGTGGCAATATTTTAAACAAAGATTTAAAATGTGTGAAGTGCTCGAAACAATATAGAGAGACGGAATTTGGATTAGAAGAGGAATGAGGTGATTAAATGAAAAAGATAGCATTGGTAGGATATGGATATTGGGGACCCAATGTCGCAAAAAATATATATAAGAATAAGAACTGGGATTTTAAATATATATGCGATAAAAAAATAGACCGTCTGCAATTAGCACGTAGTCTGTATGCAAATGCCGTGACATATACGCAAGAGTATGATGACATTATTAATGATAAGGAGATTGAATGTGTTGCATTAGCGGTGGAAACTAGTGCACATTATGAACTTGCGAAAAGAGCATTAGAAGCCGGAAAAGATATATACGTTGAAAAACCATTTACAGATGATGTTAAAAAGGCAATCGAATTAAAGCAATTAGCTGAAGAGAGAGGATTAATAATACATGTAGATCATATCATGGTATATCATCCGGCAATTAGAAAGATAAAAGAAATTCTTCAGACTGGAGAGGTAGGGGACATCATTTGGATTGATTGTTCAAGACTTAATCTTGGACAGGTAAAAAATGATGTAAATTCGATGTGGGATTTAACAGTCCATGATTTGGCGATAGTAGATTATCTTACAGATGGAGCTCATGTGCAGAAAGTGAAAGCTATGGGCACAAAGATGTATAGTGAGAAACATTCTATTACTCAATTGGTAGTTCAATATGATGGGTTCTTTTCTAGTATGCGAGCAAGTTGGATATCCCCTATAAAAGAGCGGAAGCTTATAGTAGCAGGAACGAAAAAGATGATTGTATACGATGATGTTGAGGTGGTTAATAAGTTAATAGTATATGATAAGGGATTTGATGTTCAAACTAATGAAGAATATGCACAATATGTGGTAAAAGCAAGGAGCGGCGATGCATGGATACCGCAGTTGAATGTTGAGGATGCTTTATATAATAGTTTGGAACATTTTAGAAAATGTGTTGAAAACAGAAAGCAATCCATGACAAATGCTGATGCTGCAATTAGAGTAATAGATATACTAGAACGTGCAAATAGTAGTTTAAATGAATAGAAAGAGAGAATAACAATGCAATTCATAGATTTAAAAAGACAATATGACAGAATAGGAAATGAGATAAACGATAGAATTCAAAAAGTCTTGAATGAAGAAAAATTTATTATGGGTCCAGAAATTGGAGAATTAGAAGAAAAACTGGCACAATATACCGGACGTAAACATGCCTTTGTGTGTGGTAGTGGAACGGATGCTTTAGTTATTCCTTTGATGGCTTACGAATTAGAAAAGACAGATGCTGTTTTTGTACCGGCATTTACTTTTTTTGCATCTGCAGAAAGTGTTTCTTTAGCTGGTGGTACCCCAGTATTTGTAGATTCAAGAGATGATTTTAATATTGACTGCGATGATTTGGAAAAACAAATATGTAAAACGATAGAAGAAGGGAGACTTAAACCAAGAGGAATTATTGCTGTTGATTTATTTGGACAGGCAGCGGATTATGATTTGCTTCAAAAAATCGCAGATAAGTATAATTTGTTTTTGCTAGAAGATGGTGCACAAAGTATGGGCGGTGAATATAAGAATAGAAAAAACGGAAGTTTTGGAGACGTTTCTGCAACATCATTTTTCCCCGCAAAACCATTAGGATGCTACGGAGATGGTGGGGCTATTTTTACAGACGATGATGAATTAGCGGCTAAGATTTATTCTATTCGCGTTCATGGACAGGGAAGTAGTAGATACGACAATATCCGAATAGGCATAAATGGACGAATGGACACATTGCAGGCTGCAATATTGCTTCCTAAATTGGCTATTTTGGATGAAGAGATCAAGCTGAGGCAAAATGTAGCAAAAATATACATGGATGAGTTAAAAGATGTGTTTAAGATTCCGACAGTAGCAGATCATTGTTTAAGTGCATGGGCTCAATTTACATTGCAAGCCAAGGATGAAAAACAAAGGAATTTAATTGTTGAAGGCATGAAAAAATATGATATTCCAATTATGATTTATTATATTATGCCAATGCATATGCAAACAGCTTTTAAAAGTTTAGAATATAAAAAACAGGATATTCCTAATGCGGTTAAGTTAAGCGAAAGAGTATTTAGCGTACCAATGTATCCTTATTTAAAGACGGAAGAGATAATTCATATTTGTGATTGCCTAAAAAAAATTATTGCTGAGGAAAAATAACTATGCAGAAGGCTCCAAAGGTGTTATATATTACATTTATTGATTTTAGCAAGTCAAGTGAATCGGGTTCATCTGTGCGTCCTAAAAGAATGTATGAAGCATTTGAACAGATGGGATATCAGGTGGTTTTAATAACAGGCGCTTCCAATAAAAGGAAAGAGCGTAAAGGAGCAGTTACGGTTGCTAGAAGATCTTTACAAAACGATTTACCTGATATTTGCTATATAGAGCCACCCTCAGGACCGATTTTTTTTAAGTGTGATAGAGAATTAATAAAGAAAATACATAAATTGGGGATCCCAATAGGTTTTTTTTATAGGGATATTTATTGGAGATTCCCAATGCATGATTTTGTCAATAAAAGAAGTATATTTGCAGTGCTAAAAGAGTGGATTATAAAAGCTATGCAACATCGTGATTTTCGACTAATTCAGCGATGTGTATCGAAAATATATCTTCCATCGCAGTCAGTTAATAACTATATAGGTTTAAGCAACTATGGAATACTGCCACCGGGATGCCAAGAAAAAGACTGTATAAAAGTAGAACATAGTAAAGTTACAGGCATATTTGTCGGTGGTGCGACAGAACGCTATGGAATGGGTTTGCTGTTGAAAGCATGGGCTAAAATAGCACCTCAGGATGCTGAACTTATAATTGTATGTCCACGAGAGCAGTGGGAAAATTGGGTGAAAGAATGGCCGGTATATAGAAATGTTGCGGACAATGTTCACATTTACCATTTATGTGATGGTCAAGAATTAGATGCTTTATATCAAATATCAGATTTTGGTTTAATTCCGCTTCGTAGGACGAAATATAACGATATAGCAGTTCCTATAAAATTATATGAATATGTTGCTAATAGATTACCTATAGTTACAACCAATTGTACAGAAACTGAGGAAATAATAAAGAAATATGGTATTGGTATAGTTTGTGGTGATAATGAAGAAGAATATTCGGCAGCAATAGAAAAAATGATATACAATTTATCTTCTGGTAAAAAGTATTTGACAGAACTTGAACTGGCATATAAGCAGAATTTATGGAGGAGAAGGGCAAAGAAGGTGATTGATGATTTGATGTAGGATGATACTGGCACCTTGAAGAAAATCACCATTATGAACAGATGGTTAAAAAGAATAACTTTAATTAAATTATATTATTTTTTAAATACTATTGATATTGGCATATAGAATTCTCATAGAAATTCAGATTTTGTTTCAACGGTGAATATTATTCAGATGAGGCATGTGTATAGATGTAATTTCTTTTGAATTATATTGGCACTAGTAACTGTGTAGACTGTAGTGTGCGATAGAATTGAGTCACAAAAACGATTTGGATTTTAGGCAAAACGGAAATAAACGGCTTTAGCCAGGAGCTATTTATAAAAAACAAAAATTTATAGTATTTGAAATACATGGAATTACAATACTAAAAAGAAAGAGGGAAGATGTGATAATTAACTTTTTGATTATCATACAGTAGAAAATGGATTTTACATTTGAAGAATATGGGCATATTATAGACTCATTAAAAAAACAAAATTATGAATTTACAAATTATAAGGATTGGAATAAATATGATAAACCTGTAATTTTAAGACATGATGTTGATATATCTTTAGAAAAAGCATATGAAATGGCGAGGTTTGAACAATCGGTAGGGGTGAAATCTACTTATTTTGTGCTTATTACAGGAGACTTTTATAATACATTTAATAAGCAAAATATTGAAATAGTGAAAAAAATTGCTGATTGTGGAATGGATATTGGACTACATTTTGATGAAACAATATATTCTAGAGATTGTGATATTGTGACAGCAATAGAGCGTGAAATTATGGTTATGGAATGGATGATTGGCATGGATGTTGAATCTGTTTCTATGCATATACCATCTCAAAGGACGCTAGAGGCAAATTATATTATTAAAGGAGGAAAAATAATAAACAGTTATTCAAATGTTTTTTTTAAGGAATTTAAGTATGTGTCAGATTCTAAAATGCACTGGCGCGAAAATGTTTACGACGTGATTGAGTCAGGAAAATATCAAAGAATTCATTTATTGACACATCCTGTTTGGTATAATAAAAATAATATGCCTATGTGGGACACGGTTTCACAGATATTAAAAAAACAGGCGAAGGAAACTTATAAAAATTTTGAAGTTCATACAAATGGTGTTGTAGGAGCAAAAACACTGGAAGAATGTTTGACAGCAAATGATTATAATTAATGCGAAGTTAAAGGTGTGTTTAGGAGAAGAAAATTAACGATGCTTCTCAATAGGGTAGAAAACCTGTTGAGATTCAGTTTTAAAAAATCGGATTTAGTGGGAAAGAAGGAAACTTAGTCTCAAAATTTTTTGAAACAAGGATAGAGTTTCAGACGGAATTTTATAATAGAAATTTATTGGAAGTAAGAGATATTGATAAAAACAATGTTATTATAATGATGTGAAAAAATTAGTTAGCAGGAAAAGGGATACATATTGTGAGTAAACAACGAGAAAAAATGAAAATTTTTCATGGTTTAAGTGAGGTGGCAGGGCAGGCATACTATTCAGTTCAAGGATTAAGAGAAGCCGGAGCTACAGTTCATTATATTGTATGGAACCCCAGTCCATTTGGATATAAGTATGACATTTCTTTAAATATCGATAGGGAAAAAAAATATTTGTTACCTATATGGATATTTAAATTGTTATATTACGAAATTAAGATCATAAGGGAAAACGATGTTTTTCATTTTCATTATGGTAGGAGCTTGTTACTAAATTATGATTTATGGTTTCTGAAAAAAAAGAGGAAAAAGATTTTTTATGAATTTCATGGTTCCGATTTGAGGGATTATAGATATGCAAAGACTTTAAATCCTTATTTTGTGTGTGAAGGATATGATACTGATCGAGACAAAATAAAATATAGGGTTCAAAAAATATGTAAATATGCAGATGGAATTATTTTACATGATGATGAATTAATGCCTTATATACCTGATGGATTTAAGAATATATATATTTTGCCACTAAGAATAAATGTGGATAATATTGATGCAAAATATGTATCTATTAAAAAACAGACAATTCGAATTGTACATGCTCCCACAAAGCGTGATGCGAAGGGGAGTGAATTTGTATTTAAAGCTGTTCAAAATTTGAAAAATAAATATTGTATAGAATTTATATTAGTAGAAAATAAAACACAGCAAGAAGCAATGCAATTGTATCAATCAGCGGATATTATTGTTGATCAGTTAAGAGCGGGTACATATGGAGTATTTGCTATTGAAGGAATGGCTATGGGAAAGCCGGTGATAACATATATAACGGATGAGATGCGTGAAAAATTGCCAGAAGATCTTCCGATATGTAGTGCTAATCCAGACACAATAGAAGAAGTTTTAGAAAAACTTCTGTTAAATGGGGAGCTAAGGCATGAATTAGGAATAAAAGGAAGAAAGTATGTAGAAAAGTATCATGATTATAAAAAAAATGCAAAAATGCTTTTAGATATATATAGAGGTGATATATCTCCGATTTCTGGAAGAGAAGCCTTTTCATATGCGTCGCATATGAAAATATAGGGGGAAATAAAGGTGGAAAAGGTGAGAATAAGCTCTTATTTAAATAAGATTATATGTGTACTAATCTTAATATGTGTTATTTTGGGAAATACGATTAAATTAGGTGATATTAGAATAGCCGGAGTGGTAGTAACATTATATAGAATAGGGATTCCTATAATTTCAATGTTTTATATAATAAAACGCATAATAAATAAAAAATGGGTGCAATATTTTGCCCATAGGATGCATCGGATATACATTATTATTTTTGCAATATGGATATTGTATGGAAGCATTTTGTTATTTACGAGCGAGTATGTAGTATTGCATGATGGATTAAAAGAGATTATAAATTTGATTTTAGGAGTAATGACCATATATTGTTTTACGGAATGCTGTACAACTAAGGATGATGTAGCATTTCTTATAAAGACGTTAAAAATTATCACTACCGTTTTATGTGTTATAGCATTACAAGAAATGTTTTTTGGAGTACATTTTTCTACATCAAAATACCAAAACATACATAGCTTGCATGACTTATATGAAATGGTTTTGGTAGCTTTGACGTCAGGAAAAATTTTTCCTGTGACCTCTATTTTTTATGGTGTAAATGATTTCGCTGCATTTATAACTATTTTTGCACCACTTTTTTTTATAGATAAAAATATGATTTTTAGAGATAAGGTATTGAACAGCATAATGTTTACAATTATTGCATTACTTTTGGCCTTAAATGATGCAAATGTTTGTTTGATAGCACTTATGATAACTATTATATTTATGATGTTTATAAAAAAAATAAATATATGTTCTGTAGGATATTTTGCAGATGTATTCTTTGTGCAACAATATATGTCTAAGTGGATATATAATGGTATAACATATATTGAAAAATATGTAAAAGAAAAAGAAATTAAAAAAGTACCATTAATGAGTGGAAGATTGCTTATGGACGCAGGGGGAATAGATGATGTGGCCAGCGTATCAGAAGTCCTTAATGCTCAAATGTTAACAGCTGAGAAGGGATATGGTTCGTTATATTCAAGATATTTGCTTTTACTCGATGGATTAGATATTTTTTTAAAATCCCATTTTTTAGGAACAGGTCCAGCGAGTTTTACAACATATTTAAGAATAAATGGTCATAGGTCAAAATATGTAAATCCGCATAATTGGTGGATAGAAATACTTTCACAGTATGGAATAATTGTATTTATATCATATATGGGAATGCTATTATATATCTTTGCAAAGAATGTACAATGTTATTTTAAAAATAATAATTTTATAATTTTGCAATGTTTATGCATGTTAGTGGCCTATGTTATTGCAAGTATTGCGCCAAGTTCTTTTCTAGGATATGGATATCAGTGGATAATCATTGCTTTAGAGATAATAAGTATAGAAATATTTCACAAGGAAATAAATAAGGATGATTAAATGGAAAAAACGGCTAAATTAAAAAGCTTTTTTAAAGGGAGTATAGTACTCATCATATCTAACGTTTTTTTGAAGGCAATAAATTTTTTATTACTACCTTTATATACTAAAAACTTAACTCCGGAAATGCTTGGAATATCAGATACAATAACATCTTTCACAGGATTAGTATTTCCAATACTCGTGATGGGATTAGATTCAGCATATAGTGCATTTTACTTTGAAGAAAAGAAGCCCGATTGGCCCCGAAAAATTTTTTCAACAATATTTTCTGTATTAATCATGATGAGTTTAATTCCTATAATAGCAATTCCTTGGGCAAATAGAATATCAGGAGTCATGTTTGGAAATGAAAAAAATAGCATTGTAATTATTTTGGCACTCATTTCTGTGTCATTAAATTTAATTTATTTGCCATATACGCTTGAGATAAGAATGCAAAACAGAATGACGGTATACGGGATAATAACAGTTGTCGTATCGTTTCTTATGATACTTCTAAATATACTTTTTGTTTCAATCTTGAAATTGGGAGTATATGCATTGGTATTAAGTACGGTGATAGTATATTTTATTCAATTATTGCTAACGATGATTTGCAGTAGACAACATTTTTCTATGGCGTATATTGATGTTCAATTACTAAAAAGGATGCTTACTTTTTCTCTTCCTATTGTACCAACAGTGGTAGCTACATGGGTTTTAAACTTATCTGATAGATATATTATTTTGCATTACTGGGGAGAAAATGAAGTCGGGCTATATGGCATAGGAAGTAGGTTCGTTTCGCTTGTAAATGTTGTAATATCAGCAGTATCAATGGCATATACAACTTTTGCTTATTCGAATGTAAGCAATCCGGATGCTCAAAAACAATATTCTATTGTCTTAAATGTTATATATATTCCTTTGATAGGTGTTGCGTTTATTGTGGCCTTTTTTTCGAGAGAAATTGTAGGAATA